>Ga0105163_1001440_pt1 | contig 12540 bp, 12 predicted proteins | sample JNZ110809AmetaG_FD_81531 | JGI IMG/M metagenome (GOLD analysis project Ga0105163, IMG submission 81531) | Hot spring microbial communities from Jinze hot spring, China to study Microbial Dark Matter (Phase II) - JNZ 110809A | ecosystem: Environmental > Aquatic > Thermal springs > Hot (42-90C) >... | reverse complement strand
GTGCAAGGGTTAACTTCGTTCCTGCCTCAACATAATATCTCCACGCATACCCAAGTTGTAAAAAAACATCTTCGTTATACTCGCCTTTGTCCATACGGGCTTTTTGCTTGTTCATAATTTCATCCGCAAGATTAAGCCAGTATTGTGCATCTGTTAAATCCTTCTTCACAACATCTGTTTGTTCAGATTTTTTAACTTGCTCAAGAAGATTCAGCACAACATTTTTCACAGCGACATTGTCGTTATACTGCTTTTCGCAGGTTGTCTTCCAGTCCTTTTGCCCCTGCGCAAGTGCAAGTGAAAAAGTAAATACCAAACCTGTTAAGATAAAAATCAGGCGCTTCATTTTTTCTTCCTCCACTTTTGTTTAACTTATGTCTTGTTTTGAAAAAATTTTGATTGATAGAAAAGTTGTTGCAATAAACCAGAAAATTAAATCAGCAATTAAAATCACATAGGTTTGCAAGCTCCCGCCCATAAACTTCAAAAACGCTGCACCAGCTGGACCGAAAATTTCAGGTGAGTTCAGAGTTATCAAACTTAACACACGAACGATGTCAACAGGATTTCCAAGAAGTGAAACCATTGCGAAAGTTGCTGCAACTTTGCCCTTTAAAAATGTCGTCGCCCCAATTATCACAAGATCGTAAAAAATTAGAAAAAGAAACCAAACAAGAATTGAGATTCCAAAAGCCCTCGCCCTTTGCTTTGCAATTGCACATACAAAAGCCGAAATCCCAATGAACACAAATCCAAGAAGATTTGAAAGCAAAACAAAAACAAGATATTTGAACACACCTTCTGCACCAACCCTCATCAAAATAATAAAACCACTTATCCCAAACCCAAGAGCAGTCGCACTAAAAATGACGATTAACAAACCTAACAATTTCCCCGCTTGAATCTCCCAACGATTCAAAGGTTGTGAATAAAGTATCTCATTTAATCTTCCATCACCAGAAAAACTCATAACTCCAATGACAAGAGAAACAAGTGGAATGATGTAAAGAATCAAATTAAGCAAACTCAAAGTCGTCCTTGAAAAATCCTGCATGCTCCCCGTGTATCCACTTGCTGTCAATCCAAAATAAGAAATTCCAAGGACAAGAATTGTAAAGATTGCTGTAAAAATATGCGTCCACTTATTCCTAACGCTTGTGATGACCTCCGTCTCCGCAACAGTTAAAATTGCATTTCCAGATAAAGCAAAATTTTTCATCTCACTTCAAAATTTTAATTTCAAGTTGTTCATAAGGAAATTCTTCCCCGCCGTATTCTTTCATAAATCTCTCAAGCGATTCCTTCGTTTTAAATGTGACGACAAAATAATTCATCGGCGTTTGAATTTTCTCCGACCTGACGAAATAAGCGTTTTCAATCTTAACCCATTCTTTCGTGTAAAAATCCCTCACAAACATAACCGAGCCATCGGGCAAATTCTTCACCTTTTTAAATTCAATCATACATCCAATGTCGTCAAACTTATAAACTTCGCCATCTGGAGTGACTATCTCCGTTGCAAAATTGAGTTGAGAAATTGCCATCTTGCAAAGATAACAAACATCATAAGGTTCAATTTCTTCAGGTCTTAACTCTTTTGAACACGAGAAAAATAAAATTGACAAAGTCAAAATTAACGCTGTTTTAACTTGTCCTTTCATGTTCTTCAATTAATTTTTGGTAAATTGATTCAAAAGATTGGCTTGATGTCTGGAAATTTTCAATTTGTGCTCCACTTTCCTTGATCTTAAAAAGTATGTCAAGAATTTTGCTTGACTCCGCTTTTATAATCATACTTGTTCCATTTCTTCTAACCTCAAGCGCTCCATAATCGTATGCAACTTTAACGAAATCATCTTGCATATTTTTCACGACAAGATAAATTTTTGACTCAAACTTTAACTTCTTTTTTAATTCGCTTGCGTTTTCAAAAGTTATCAATTTCCCGCTCACAAGAACCCCAACTTTATCCGCAAATTCATCAACTTCGTTCAAAAGATGAGTTGTAAAAAGAATTGTTTTACCCTCTTTTTTCAAACTTGAAAGAAGAGATTTAAACCTCATCACACCTTCGGGGTCTAAACTCAATGTCGGCTCATCAAGAATTAAAATCGGGACATCGGGAAGAAGAGCAATTGCAATTCCCAAACGCTGTGCATTACCTCCAGAAAGTTCACGACTGTATTTTCCAAGTATATCTTTCAAGTTCAAAGTTTCAATCACATATTCAACTCTTTGAGCCGACAAATTTCTCACTTTTCTGAAAAACTCAAGTATCTCAATCACTTTCAAATTTTCGTGAAGAGCAACTCTTTGCGGAAGAAAACTCAAAAACTGTCTTGCTTTTTTTGGCTCTTTTAAAGCATCTACTCCATTGATGTAAATTTCACCTTCATCAGGGATCACAAGCCCGACAATTGATTTGAGCGTGGTTGTTTTACCGCTTCCATTTGGACCAAGCAAAACCACCGTCTCATTTTCTTCAACGCTGAAACTTACACCATTTACCGCAAAAACATCGCCGTATGATTTTTTTAAATTTTTAACCGAAAGCATATCTTGACCTCAAGATTTTTGATTGAATCAGAAGAATCAAAAAAGGAACAAAAGCCATAAGTCCAATTGCAACAACTATGAAAAACGCAATCTTTCTATTTTCCTCGCCACGAGCGACTTCTCTTTTGACAAGATATGTTAGATCAGGGATTTCAACTTTTCTCATCAGCGGATGTTCATCATAGATATTAAACGACTTAACAATCGGCATTGCTTTTTCTGCTATTTCAATCGCTTTCGCACTCGGGCTTGACAGATAAAGTTGCAGGGCTGGATATTTCCCTTGAATTGATTCAAAAACATTTGTTAACTTGAACTTCACATCTCCAACGCCATCATTATCAAGATCGTATCCGAGATATCCGTCCCAGTAATTTCCCCTGCCATTGTTGCTGAATTGAGTTGTCTTCGGATTTCCAATTGTCCTGATCAAAGCAAGATTTCCAATGAAATTATTTTCGTAAATTTTATCATAGTTCGCACTTGCAAAAAGTGCGATAGCAAGGTCATTGTTCATAACAAGATTCCTGCGAATGATGTTGTAATTTGTGCTTTCAAAATGAAGCCCTATTGAATTATCAATTACATAATTTTCTTCAGCAACGCAATAATCGCAAGATTGAAGCAAAAGTCCGTAAGAACTAAATCCACGATTTCTCGCAAAGATATTTCTTTTGAAATAAATATGCCTTGAATACATCACTGCACCACCAACGACATCATTAATGAAAACATTTTCCTCAAATCTGTTTGAATCCGAAAACATATAATGAATCCCGTATCTTAAATCGGTTGCGTAATTTCTTCGGATCAAATTGTTTGAAGATTCCTGAATATACATTCCATCTCTTACCTTCGTGATGAAATTCTCTTCAACAAGGTTGAAGTGCGAATTCCAGATGTGAAGTCCGCTCCCACGCTCACCTATGCCAAGATAAGGTCTTCCGATGACGGTATTTCTTCTCACAATATTATAGTTTGAAGCGAAGAAATAAATACCGAAAAGAACATCTTCAAGTAGGTTATTTTCAACGATGTTGTATGAAGAATTTTTTAGAAGGATTCCAGAATCTTCTTTTTGCAGTAAATTTCCTCCACCTGTAATTTTAAATCCATTTATCACGCATGAATCCGCAAGAACTGTGACTGTGCTCCCCCAGTTTTCGCCTTTTATCCACGGTCTTCCAACACCGATCAATACAAGTGGTTTTTCAAGAAATATATTCCCGAAATATTCCCCGCCGTAGACATAAATAGTATCGTGTGGTTTTGCAACCGCAATTGCTTCCTTTATAGTTTTGAATTCGTAATTTTTCCCAACTTTTAAAACATCCGCAATGCTTGAACAAAAAAGTAATGAAAGCAAAAAAGAAATTTTTAAAATATGTCCTGATAAAATTTTCACTCTGTTTTCACTTCTTTTGATGTTAATATCAAAGCGACAACAAGCGTCAGAAGTGATAACAAAAGTCCGATTGAGCCAAGATCAGGATAACTATAAACTGTGAATTGTGCTATTAATTTTTTCCCCAAAAGAGGTGGAGTAAATGGTTGAACTTTTATCGGCGCATCTGGAGCAAGATTATGCCCGTAGGTGTAAAGTTTGTTGTAAAAATCAAGTATTGAGAAAATTCCAACATAAAGATACATAACGATCAAGTCAACAAGCGTTGAAATTTTCCCAAGGACAACCGCTCTTAAAGCAAGAAGCCCCAAAGCACCAAAGACAAACGGAAGATATGTAAACTCTGCAAAATCACTTTGAGAAAGTGGCTTCATTCCTATGTAATGATTTAGCGTATTGATTTCACGGAGGTCATCTCTGCCTGCAGTTTTACCGCCTTCAAGCTTATAGGAGTAAATGTAAAGTTTTAAACCATCGGGATAGAATGTCGCAAAAAATTGCATTCTCCATAAAGGGAAGAAGAAAACCGCAAGAAGGAAGATTACAGAAATAAAAATAACAAGTCGTGATTTCAGGTTCAAAGGTGTGTCCTGGAGTTTTTCCCACTTTTGAATTATTCGCTCCATTTTTGCGTTCTCCCTATTAAATTTTTTGATAGAACGGGGTGGCATTTAAGCCACCCCTTAAGTGTTTAATTTACTTTTGTGCTACACCAGCTCCGCCTTTCGGCTTAACAAGAAGATAACCCTGCATCTCTTGATGGAGAGCAGAGCAGAAGTTTGTGCAATAGAATGGATAAACGCCCGGTTTATTTGCAACGAATTCAATCGTCTTTGTCTCGCCTGGGTCAACAACAACATTTATATCATACTCACAAATTGCAAATCCATGAAGTTCGTCCGTCGTCTGCTCAATGTTTGTAAGATGAATTATAACTTTATCTCCTTGATTAACTTCAATCTTCCACGGTTGGAACCTTGACCTTACCGCTATCATCCAAACCTCAACCGTATTCCCCTTTCGCACAACTTTTGCATCTTTCTCATCCCAGATCGCATTCGGATTCTTATTATCAATACCTTTTTGATAAACTTCAATAACTTTATCTTTAAGTTTGTCCGCTCTAATTGCTTGCGCATAATGTGGTTCCGGTTCTGTAAAAGCATCGTAAAGCAATTTCATCTTTTCACCTGTTATATCAATTAACTGTGATGCCTCTGGCTGGGATGGTCCAACTGTGAGATGCCTTCCGTGAGAAAGCTTATTTAAAGCGATGACATACTTCCCAGCCGGATGCTTTGTGTCACCTTCGGGAACACAAAGATGTCCGATGTTATAAGCGATCGGTATTTTATCAACAACTTCCCAAGTCCCAAGTTTCCACTTTGCGATTGCACTTTCAACGAAAAGCGATGTATAAGCATAACCTTTATCATCAAACTGCGTGTGAAGTGGACCAAGCCCAACTGGAACCTCTGCTTCACGAACGCTTTCGTATCTCAAAACTGGAATTCCATCTTCTTCACCAACAAAATCTTTATTCTCAATTGCTTTGAGCATTTTTTCAAAGTTATAAACTGTCGTTATGCTCTGCAATTTCCCGCTTCCAACGATCCACTTACCATCTGGGCTGACATCAACTCCGTGCGGTGATTTAGCACATGGCATAAGATAAACAACCCCGGGAGCTTCTTTCGGGTCAATCACTCTGACGCCGTTAATAATTTTATACTTACCCTGCTTCAAGTATTCCTCTGCTTTCTTCCAGTTAACAGCTGCAATGTAATCACGATCATTTTGAGAAGCTGTTATTTCAAGGATTCCTGTTGCTCTTTCGGAGTTATAGCATGTCCAGAAAACCCAGCCATGGCTTGGTCCTTTTCCAGCGTCTCCAAGGTCAAAGTTAAACGGTGGCATTAAAACCTGGAATCCATGCTTTTCATCCATTCTCATCTCACCTGTTTTAGGATCAACTTCAACAAGCGCAACAATTCCGTGATATTTCTTCGCATATTCCTCAACTGGGACATATGTTCCTTTTGGAATTGGGACAGAAAATCTTGTCGCAATTGTGACATATTCAGTATTTTCGGTTACAAAAGTTGAGCCATGATTTCCGGAGAGATTTGGAATTGGACCAAGTATTTGCTTCACTTTGAAATCTTTGAGGTCAATTCTTGCGATGCGATTATTTGCGTTATCATTGATGAAAAGCCATCTTCCGTCATAATCTCCATTCGTTTCGCTCAATGCAGGGTGATGCGCATCTCCCCAAGTGTAGCCACCAAGCATTTTCTTTGTCTCAGCGTCAAAACCATAGCCAGTTGATGGATAAGGTGTGAAAACCGGAATAGTGCAGATGTGTCTCATTGATGGAATCCCTGCAACAAAGATATTTCCTGAATGTCCACCTGAATAGAACAGATAAAATTCGTCAAGGTCACCGGGTGGAACATAAGTTGCAAGTGCTGCTTCAACTGCTTCTGACTTAACTGCTTCTTTTCCGGGTTTGCAGCTGTGGAAAACGATTGCAACAGCAACAAAGGTAATTAAAATGCCGAGGACAATTTGAAGTTGCCTTTTCATGGCTAGGGCCCTCCTTTTGATTTTTAATGTTTTGAGGTTAATTGTTGTTTGCGATATTTCTCATACGCTTTCGTCAAAAGTTGAACAACGGTTGCTTTTTCTTCATCTGTCAAAGTTATCTGGCTTCCTAACACAATTGCCATCGTCCCTGTCGGCTCTTTGATGAAGTTTTCAAGCGTCTTTCCGAATCTACTTGGCACATCTTCAACTGCATTGCTCAAATCAGGTCCAATTTTGGCTGCTGATTCAATCCCAAAGACAGAAATTGAATGACACACAAAACATCCTTTATTAACAAAGAATGCACCTTCGCCCTCCCTCATCTGTCTTTCCTTCTCAATCTCTTCAGGCGTTGGAAGATCAGCAAGGGCTGTGTAAGATTGCGGATAATACTCCGGCGGTAGATGAACTTTTTTCCAGCTTAACATCAAAAGTGTAAGAGCAATCGCTTCTCTTGAGCCAAATCCCATCTCCGGCATAATTGATTCAGGCGAAACCATCTTCGGATTTTTAAAGTGAGCAACATGCCAAGCGAAAACTGATTTCCTTCCACCAATTCTTGCATAATCAAATTGTTCAGGCGCTTTATCTCCTTCATAAGTTAAGTCAGGACCTATCACACCACCACGACCGTTAATTTTATGGCACGCACGGCATCCTTTTTCTTTGACAAGTTTTTTAGCATAGTTTATGTAATCAGCCCCAGCTGTTAAAGTATCATAACGATGACAGATATTGCAGTTCATCTGCATCAAAACCTTTCTATCCGGAGGACGATAAAGGTCTTCAAGCTCTTTCCCAAGCAACGGCTCTTCCCAGTGTTCAATGAAACCATGCGCTTCCTCTTTATTCAGGGCGTATCCCTGTCCACCGTGGCAAATTGTGCAACCATATTTTGAAACTGGATGCTTGTCAAGAATTTCCTTTGGATGTGTTTTAAATGGATTTGGTGCGTTTTCAAGCCCCTTCCATTCATAACCCATATGACAGGTTATGCATCTATCAACTCGCCTCAACTCTTTCACATAAATTTGTTTTATCCCCGTCTCTATTCCTTTCGCTTTCTCTTCACCAAGCTTTTGTTTGACATATTTTTTGAACTCCGATTGATACATTTTCCATTCCGGGGTAAAATAGCCAACATAGACGATTAAAGTTACAATTAAACCGATTACAGCGACTGCATAAATTGCGATGACATCTTTTTTAAGTTTCTCTTTTTCCATCATTTATGCGAATTTTTCTTTTTAAAATTTCTTTGGAATTTCTGGCCATGGCTCCCACGGGAAGTAGAATTCCCAGTTCGGTCCTCGCATATAAGTTCCAATTATGATTAAAAGGATTACAAAGAAGCAAAGCACAAGAAAAACAATGTTTTGCCTTATTCTTTCTTTTCCGAACCATACGCCGGTGTTAAGATTTGAGCTTTTATCAAAATACGGCCAAATCGCAAGCAATAAGACGAGAACGCCCGGAATTAAAATCCCACCTATAAAAGCACCATTCAAAACAAAACCCCCGATTCTAATCGTCGTTATAGCCACAAGTTCCTGCAACCAAAGGAAATACCACGGAGCTTTTGCCGGATTTGGAGTTACATTCGGATTCGCCGGCTCCTCAAGTGGAGCGTGGATAAACAAACTAATCAAAGCGACAAAAATAAATGTCCCAAGCATAACAAGACCAATTCTTCTAATAAGAAACGGAACGGAATTAACAGTGTATTTTTCTTCATCAAGAAGAGTTGCTTCAACCTGAACTGTTCTCCCCGTAGTCAATCCAAGCAATGAATAAGTTTTGCTCTTGATCCCATCTTTCACTTTTTCCTTTTTTTGACTCAAGACCAAATTATCAACGCAGGCAAGCCCACCATCTTTTCTTATCCTCCACATATGATAAGAGAAAAGTATCAAAACAGCAGATGGCAAAAAGAAGCAATGAAGCACATAAAATCTAATCAAAGCATTTTGCTCAATCTCATGCCCACCCAAAAGAATAAACCTTATCCATTCACCAACAAGAGGTGCGCTTTTTGCAATGTTTGTCCCAACTGTAATAGCCCAAAACGCAAGCTGATCCCACGGCAAAAGATAACCTGTAAATGAAAGAAGCAAAGTTATGAGCAAAAGCACAACCCCAACAATCCAGTTCAAAGGTCTATTTTGCCCGACGCCAATTCCATTTTTATAAGCTCCGGTTAAAAACACACGAACCATATGCAAAAAAGCAGACGCAACCATAAGATGAGCTGCATTCCTGTGCATCGCCCTTATAAACCAACCAAACGAAACAACATACTCTATATCTTTAATACTTTGATACGCTCTCTCAACCGATGGAACATAAAGAAACATCAAAATCACACCCGTTATCCCAAGAATTAAAAACAATGCTGCTGTTATCGTCCCAAGCCATAGAGAATATCCCCAAGACAAACTTTTGAGAGTAACTTTTGCCGGAAACCAGTGAAGCAACAAATTTCTGACTATTGACTCGCCCGCCTCTTTCTCAGACCTCGGACTCCATGTCCAGAATAAACCTCGTCCGTTTAACCTTTTTTGTTTAACCTCTAATTCAGCCATAGCAAACCTTTTTTAATTTTACACTGTAAGCTTGTAGTTTTGTGGAACTGTTTTATTTAAGTCAAGAACAAGTTTTCCATCCTCTGGTGAAATCTCAACCTTTACCCAATCAAGCGGTCTTGGAGCAGGTCCAGCATAATTTGTCCCATCTCCGTAAAATTTTGAGCCATGGCAAGGGCAATGAAATTCCCATTTTACTTCAACTTCTTTACCACCAATCTTGACAATTTTTGGCTTTGATAAACCAACATATTTGACAGTGCAACCAAGATGTGTGCAAACAGCAGATATTGCATAAAATGTCTTCCCCTCACGAAAGATGTATGCCTTAATATCGTCAATAAATGTCACACCATCTGGAATTTTATCCGGCTCATCAAGTTTAACTCGCCTCACACTTTCATAACTTACATTCGGGAACAATGATCTTATCCATGTGTAAAGTTGTCCCACAAGCCCAACCAGAAGCGAGCCAATCCCAATTGTTTTTAAAAAATTTCTTCTGTTAAGTTTCATCAAGTCCTCCATTTGTTTATTTTTCAATCTTCAATTATTTCCTGCTCCACATAATACATTCTCTCCATCGTCATCGCATCAGTTGGGCAGACAATTGCACATAAGCCACACCTTATACATTTCTCATCATCTTTAATCATTGCAGATAAAGGCACGCTATCTGAAAATTGATAATGTTGTAAAAGTTTCTCTTTTGTTTCCTCATCAAGTTCAAGTTCTTCAATCGGAACAAGTTTCAAACAATACTCTGGACAAACATCCGTGCAAGCTCCACATAGAACACATTTTTCTGCGTCATAAATAGTTTGAATATGGCAGAGCAAGCATCTTTTTGCCTGCTCAATTGCTTGTTCTTCGGTATATCCAAGCTCAACTTCATCAATTCCTGTTCTTCTATCAATTGGAATTGTATCAGGTGCCTTCCTTGGGATTATCTCATATCCAACATAAGTTGAATAATCTCGCTTTTGGATCTTTTCAACCGATAGATGAAAAATTTTTTTGGTTTTCAAACCACGCAGATAGTTATCAATTGATATCGCAGCTTGTTTACCATTCGCAATTGCATCAATTAAATTTCTTGGACCAAAGGCGACATCACCACCAGCAAAAACACCCGGGGCTGTTGTCTCAAGCGTTTCTGGATTTACTTTAATCGTTCCAGATGCAGTAAGTTCAATACCGTCTTCCGGTTTCAAAAAGTTCAAATTCGGTCTTTGCCCAATGGCAAGGATAACTGTGTCAGCTTCCATATATTCACTTATGCTTTCATCAAAAATTGGGTTAAATCTCCCATTTTCATCATAAGTTCTTTTAACACCCATAAATTCAACGCCTTTAACTCTTCCATTTTCACCAATGAATCTTTTAACGCCTCTTTGCGGATGGAATATAATTCCCTCTTTTACTGCTTCCTCAAACTCTTCTTTCCCTTGTGCAGTCCTTAACACAGGCATTTCTTCAAATGATTCCAAACTTGCGATGTGAATTTCAAGAACACCCGCTCTTCTTGCGGTCCTTGCTGCATCCATTACGATGTTATAGGTTGAGCCATTGCCGATTTTCTCTTTCTCCTCCATTTCAACAGCCATTCTCAAAGCTGTCCTTGCAGCGTCAAAAGCAACAAATCCACCACCTATTACAAGAACCTTCTCACCAAGTTCAACTCTGTAGCCATTATTCACACCAACGAGAAAATCAATTGCTTTTATAATTCCATTGAGATTTGCACCTTCAACATTCATCTCCCTTCCTTCTTGCGTCCCAACAGCGATGAAAATAGCATCAAACTCCTCTTTTAACTCTTTTATCCCAAAATTTTTAGTCAAAGGTGTGAGCGTTCTGACTTCAACACCAAGCCAAAGGATTTTATTTATTTCTTTCTCAATTATAGCCCTTGACAATCTAAATTCTGGAATTCCGTGTCTCATCATTCCACCAAGAACATGAGAAGCTTCAAAAATTGTCACTTGATAACCTATTAAAGCAAGATCATGAGCGCATGCAAGTCCCGCAGGTCCAGCCCCTATAATTGCGACTTTTTTATCTCTGACATCAGATTTTCTCACCTTTGCAATGGTTGGCAGATGCCAGAAAAGTTTATTATCACCAGCGTCAAAATCATTCTCAAAAATTTCATCTTGTGTATCCGGGTAAAGAGATTCAACTCCATATTTTTCGGTTAAAAATCTTTTTAATGCTCTTATCGTCACAGGTTTATCAATGCTTCCTCTCCTGCAAAAATCTTCACACGGAGCAGCACATACTCTCCCACACACAGAAGCAAATGGATTTGGCGAGCGAGCGACAAAATATGCTTCTTTATATCTTCCCTCCGCAATTAATTGAACATATCTACCTGCATCGGTATGAATTGGACATGCTGCTTGACACTTGACCTGCTTTTGCCAATGTATTAAATCGGGAAGAAAAATTTTGTAACTCATCAATTGATGCCCATCTGAGTTTTAATTTTTTTAAGCAATATGAAATCTTCCGCAAATTGAAGAACCCTTTTCCCATTTCTTAATTCTTTAACCATATCTGCTAAACTTTCGTGATCAAGCAACACTCTCACTTGATTTTTTATCTTAATCCAGTAATCGTGCAAAGCACACGGATCGTCTGGATTACAAGGACCGATCCTCAAAATACAAGAGTCAAACCAATCCGTTCCGTCAATTTCTTTAACTATATCAAAAATCGTTATATCCTTTGGATCCTTCGCAAGGACAAATCCCCCACCTGGTCCTCTAACAGAAGCGAGAAAACCTGCTTTAACAAGAAGTTGCATCACCTTGTTTAAAAACTCTCTCGGAATAGACAAAGCCCCAGCGATTTGCTTTGCAAGGACAGGTTCTTGTGAGTTCATTGATGCTATAAAGATCATTGCTTGAATTGCATATTTACAGGTCCGACTAAGCAACTCAAATTTCGGATTTATTTGTCTGCAACTAATTTAAACCCAATAAAATTAAAAGTCAAGAAGTGGATAAACTTGTCCACATTTTCTTTAACTTAATCAATTTCAACGACCTTGTTCCTTGCGTTTAAACCCGAAATAATTTTAACTTTTGACTTTGGAACTTTGAAATAATCTGCAATTAAACTTATCAACTCATCATTTGCTCTCCCCTCAATCGGTGGTGCTTTCACAAATGCTGAAAAATGTAATTCGTCAATCTTTTCAATTTTGCTAATCTTTGCGTTCGGCTTAACCTTTACAAATATGCGCATAGAATTTGATGACTTTATTTTTAAATTATTTTGCGACTTAAAAACTCAGCATAATTTCTCCTACACCCTGCTTAAACCCAAACTTTGACATTGGACTCAAATACGGCTTAACTCTTGATTTTGAGAAAATTATTTATTATAATTTCCACAAATGCAAGT
>Ga0105163_1001434_pt1 | contig 12569 bp, 14 predicted proteins | sample JNZ110809AmetaG_FD_81531 | JGI IMG/M metagenome (GOLD analysis project Ga0105163, IMG submission 81531) | Hot spring microbial communities from Jinze hot spring, China to study Microbial Dark Matter (Phase II) - JNZ 110809A | ecosystem: Environmental > Aquatic > Thermal springs > Hot (42-90C) >... | reverse complement strand
GCGCTCATTCTGCTGGCGTATTGAAGGCTTTTTATCTTGTTGTCTGAAAAACCGAACCTTTCGCCGACATGCCCGATCTCAAGCGGTGTCTGCCTTGAAATTTTGCCTTTTCCGCCGCAAACTGCAACACCGTGCTCTTCGGGGACAACAGCCTGCTTCAAAACGCCCGTAACGACGGTTGTCACGCCTGAAGAATGCCAATCATAGCCCAAAACACAGCCCAAGGCCTGAAACCAAAACGGGTCTGAGAGACGTCTTAAAAACTCGCCCGTGCCGTACTCGTCTATGATTATGGTTACAATTTCTTTGGCCAGCTTTCGCATTCGGACAACTAGCCATCGTGGCGCCTTACCATAGTGGAGTGGAAGCTTTGCTACACCGGTTCTCTGCATACACGCCTCTCAATAGTATTTGGGCTTTCAGCCTATTTTTGTCTTGCCAGGTCAGTTTTGCGGTAAGTCATATTTGTGCTTGGAAAGCAACCACAAAATACTACCCTTTATAGTTTTTGGCAATCGCTGAAAATGGAGCTGCTCACAGCCTTATTTTCTCTAGCCCCTTCCTCTATAGGCTTTCTTATAAGGCGTCCTTCTCGGTCTATCTCGCCCCTTCGAATTCGCGTTGTGGATATTGGCGCATGGTTTTCTGATGGAACCATTTCTATGACAATTATGTGGAGGGGGTCTAGGCCCCGTTTGGCTCTCTCCTCGTTTATTTTTCTGGCCGTGGGTTCTGTTTCTCGGCTGACCACCAGCGCTTCTAAGCAGCCTCTTCGCAGTGTGTCGCCGTAAGGATCGTTAAGCGGTATTATTTTTGCCCTTTCCGTAAGTCCATGGGCCTTTAGGAAGTTTTCCAGCTCCGCTAGTCTTTCCTCGTAATGGGCTACTGGGTGGGGCTTATTCATTTTGGCTACAAACTCGTCTGTGCAGAGGCCTATCAAAACTTGTTCGCCAACTTCAAACGCTTTCAAGAGCAGTGTTCTGTGTCCCTTGTGGAACTCGTCGAAGGTTCCGCCAACCCCTACGACTTTAAACCTTTTAGCCGCCAACTCTTATCCCAGCAGTCTCACTCCATGAAGTTCCACTTTTGCCACGAGAACCTTGTCTTTTGGAAGGACTCGCTTAAAAGCTTGAGCCACTTTTTCGGCGTTTTCTGACGTCGTCACTGCGTGGACAGCCTCACCCACCATGTTCTGCGCCGCACCTATGGCGCCAGCCTCGTCGGCAGCCTTAAAAAGTCTGCGAACCCTTTCAGTGGCGAAGCCTGTTTTCTCGGCGAACTCGCGGCAACAAGCCAAAAAATTCTCCAGCGAAGGCTCAGCCAAAATCCTTTCAAGAGTTTGCCTCCCCCACTTGTTTACGGCTAAGCGTTTTTCAGGCGAGGACAGAACCTCCTTAGTCGGTATCGGCCCGAAAGTTCCGACAACAACCACATGGTCCAACGGTATTGGGATGCGGTCAATTATGGCTGTTCCAGGACTGCCGGGTTCGACGGTTATGATGCAGCCTCCGCCTACCGTGAGCGGCGCAACCGTGCCCAAGCCAGTTTTACATTTGATTTCCGCTATGTGGGCTATTTTGCCAAGCTGGTTTAGGGTAAGCCCCAAACCTAGAGCCTTTGAAAGGGCTAGGGCGGCTGTTAGGGCGCCGCCAGCGCTTGTGCCAAACCCTGCGCCTATGGGAATTTCAATCCAATGCTTAACCTCTACGTGAAAGTCGTCGTTAACCTTTTCCAGAAGCATTTTGACAACGGTTCGGGTGGTCTCCGCCTCGGGGGCAAGCCGCCCATTAATGTAGATTGTTATGCTTGTACTCTCGGCTGGTGAAACAGTCACCTCCGTTGTTACGCCCTTCTGAATTCCGAAGCCTCCACCTCTAGCGCCAACTTTTTCGAAGTCTACGAGGGGCGTCCCATCCGGCAGCGTATCACATATTTCAAAGAAACTTGAAATGCCTGCTGGACTGAAGGCTTTGGCAGTCTTCAATTTGCTACTTACCTTCTTTCTTTTGCGGAATTAGTGATGGGAAAGCGTGTTGGCAAACCTTCAGTATTGGTGGTCCAAGCAGTATTAAGAATGGAATTTCTGTGGAGAACGTCCAGATAAGCCAAATTAAAGCTGCGTAAAAGGGCATGTTGAATCCGCCGCCGACGGCTGCTGGAAGGACGAATATTTGGCTGTAAGCCCAAACTACCAAGCCTATAATTGTACTTCCGACGATAAGCCCTATCATTGATCCTAACTCATAGTTCCGCCATTCAGGCCACAAGTATCCAACGGCTACGGCAGCCATGAAAGCCGCTACCATTATTGCCGTGAAAAGGTTAAGCGCATTAATTGTAGCGCTTATCTGGTCTGTTAGTCCGCCATCAATTATTTGTGGTATAGTGACATAGGAAATTGTTGCAAGGGAGCCGAAGGAGATTATTAGACATCCAATGCTGGAAACAGCGGTTAGCTTTGCCCAGTCTACGTTTTTCCTGCTTATGTAACCTAACAAGTAAAAGCCTAAAAAGTTGGCTGTAACCCCAGCGCTTAGACTCAGCAACGGGTCACCATGGATCAGCATGTCGCTTATGAAGATTCCTATGGCTGCGCCTAGCCCGCCGACAAGAGGCCCGAAGAGCACGGCGAAAACTGCTGGTACGACAACGTTAGGCCAGAACCTCACGATGCCTATGCCCGGCGTCACTATTGGAAGGAAGAGGTAGATGATGTAGCCCGTCACTGCATATAGTGCTCCACAGATGGCGCTTTCAGCTATCTCCAAAGGCTTCAATTTTCATCGCCGAACAGTGCTAAACTCTGGTTTTTAAATAAAGATTTCGTATATTTTGTTTAAACACGTTTAAACTTGGTGTTTTGTTGAACTGTTGAACGGTTATGTGTAGCTCTGTTCTACGCACAAACCATCATATTAAGACACGGCTGAAAATTGCAGACACGGAGCGAGGAAAGAATGAAACTGTTAAAGAGTAGGAAAGCCTTAAGCACAGTGGTAACAACGCTAATAATCCTAGTGGTTTCAGTGCTCCTAGCAACTGTTGTAACGTTCTACGCCATAAACGTCACAACAACCCGCGTACAAGAAGAAGCCCTATTCCTAACAAAGCCTCACCTATGGGTTAAAAACTCAAGCTACTACCTAGGCGCCATCATGATAATCAACACCGGCGGACGTGACGTCGTCCTCGACAAGATCGCAGTCAGAGGACAAACAGTTTCATGGGGCGACGTTTTCTATTGCGTGACCAGAGGAGGAATATCTGAGGACTTGCCATTCATAGACAACATAGCTGCTGAAAAAGACATTGGGATTAAAGACCCACAAACCCCCAATAAAAACTTGACGTTAAAACAAGGAGTGGCTGATATGGACTTAACGCTGAAGTCTGGATACACCATCATAGTTTACATGAAGAACCCAGACAGCCTCTCTATGAACGACATTGGCTTGACCGTCGGCATAACAGTATTCACTTCGAACGCTCAATATTACAAGGAAGCAAACGTTGAAGCAGTAGCAGAATCATAAAAGTCAGCAACAATCCCTCTTCTTTTTCCACTTTTATTTATCGCCACTATGGATTTTGAGTCTTTAGCTTATGTGTAGTTTTGTTCTACACACACCATCTTATCTTAACACGGCTTTCAAAATTTATTTTGCCAGTTGGATTGCAAGAGAGGAGACTGTGAAAGGGTGCCCGTCAGAAGCCTAGAAAGGCTTGCCAGTTCAAGGAAAGGGTTGGCTATCCCTGTCACTTATCTATTGCTGTTTGCCTCACTCATGGTCATAATATCGGCCACTTACGGGTTTGCCATAGCCCGCATAAGCGCCGAAGCCGCCCAGTTGAGGGTTTCCGTCGCCAAAAGAAACATGCAGGCCTTGGACGAGGCTATACGATTTGTGGCATGGTCCGCGGGAGGCTCCAAAACAGTTTGCATGGAGAATTGTGGAAGCTTTTTCCATTTAAGGCCTTTAGCTAAAAACCTAACAATAGTATTGACGGACAGCCAAGCCTTTTCGCACGTAGTGTTCAATGGTTCCGTTGGGAAAGTCTCGTATGCGCTTGAGGGTTTGGCCGAAAGCAATGCAGGCTTGTATGTTATGGGTGACAGCCGAACCATAGTGGGACAGGGCGCCTCCACTGTCACCCAACTGTTCTTTGACTTTGACGAGGAAGGCGAAAAAGCCCAGCAGCTTACCCTATGCTATAGACCGATGGCAACGGTGCTGGCGGTTGGCGCAAACGGTGAAGCAAAGCCGCTGAACATTATACGCATTTACATCATAAGCTTGGGCTGTTCCAGAAACTTTTCGATTTATGGAAGCTTCTACCTGAAAGTTTCAGTGTTGAACGTTACTTCGACCGTTATGCGTTTCGAGTTCAACAGTTCAGTTTCCTATCTTGCTCTTGAAGCTTCTTCCGACAACGCCAAAACAACGGTTTGGCTGCCAGTGCAAAGCGGTGCGGAGGGCGCTGTTGTAAGCGTTGAAACCTACGTTTGCCACGTAAACGTGCAGGCGGTGAACCCATAAGATGCCAGCCATAACCCCGGGCTACCTCTACACCTTCTTCGCTTTGATCGCCGTGTCCAGTATTCTCTTAGCCTCGTTTATGGATTATGCTAACGCCATACGTTTTTCGTCTGAGGTTTGGAAGCTTAAGGACTTGATGGATCACGTGGCGGCTAAAGCCACAGAACTCTTGACCATGGCCCTAACCACAAATGTTTCGGCTGAAACATACATTCAAGCACCAGCCGCCTTAGGCCGCCAACAGTACTGGCTTGCTCTCAGAAATGATTCGGTTAGGGCTTGGCTGGAAGGCGGCTTTGGAGACACTCCAACCGAAGGCGGTGTGCTTCGCGTTTTTTTGTCCTGCAAGGCGGAGGCTTCAGGCTGTTATGTCAGCGGTTATGGCGCCATCCATCTGGCATGCTTTACAGGCGTCGCAGCTCCTAGAATCGTCATTTCAAGTTTAAGCCAAACTGGATGGTGAAATGTTTGAAGTTTAACCTTAAACTTTGGAAAGGCGGCGAGAAACAAGAAGCCAAAGACACGTTTTGGGAACAAGCTGAGCTAGCGGGTGTGCTTGAAACTCAAAAGTGGAGCGTTCCGGAGGGCTACGTTGAAGTTGAGTATTATCCGCTTAAGCCGCCCTTCTCCTATGCGGCTATAGTCCAAAACGAGGAAACCTTGGAATACATGTATGTTCTCGACGAGCTTCCCTTGTCAAGGGAGGAACGTGAAGGCTACGCTCGGCTTAGAAATATTTTGGAGTTTGAGCTGCAAGCTCCAGAGGGCGAGGAAACACTTGCAGAATCTTTCAGGATGCAGATACCCACCATTCTAGCCAAACACAAGAAAGTGTTGGAGGGCATATCCCCCATAGGAATGCGGAAAATCCTCTACTACCTTGAAAGGGACATTGCAGGCTACGGCAAAATAGACCCACTCATGTACGACGACTATGTGGAGGATATCGGCTGCAGCGGCGTCGGCAAACCCGTCTACCTTTGGCATCGCAAGTACGAAAACATTAAAACCAACATTGTTTTCCGAGACGAGCAGGAGCTTGAAGACTTCGTCATGCGCATGGTGCACAAGTCTGGCAAGCATGTGAGCATAGCCTACCCGATAGTGGATGTGACGCTCCCGGAGAAACATCGGTTGGCAGTTTCCTTTGGGAGGGAAACCACACCCTACGGAACGGCTTTCACTATTCGCAAGTTCCGCAGAGACCCCTTCACGATAATAGACTTGATTGAAAACGAAACCATAAATGAGAGCATAGCCGCCTACTTGTGGCTGTTGATGGAAAACAAAATGTCAGTCATGATTATCGGGGCTACGGGCGCCGGAAAAACCACAGCCCTAAACGCCATTGCGTGCCTCATAAAACCAAACTACAAAATAATATCGGTGGAAGAAGTTGCCGAAATCAACCTGCCCCATGAAAACTGGACATCCACCATTGCCCGTACAGGCTTCGGTCCCGAAAGCGAAGGCGAAATCACCCTATACGACTTGATCAAGGCGGTGGTGCGCCACCGCCCAGACCTCATAATTGTAGGCGAAGTCCGAGGCGAAGAAGCCTACGTGCTGTTTCAAGCGTTAGCCACCGGTCACGGAGGCTTGTGCACACTGCACGCTGAGGACGTGGACACAGCCATCAAACGGTTAACGCAACCGCCCATGAATATTCCGCCATCCATAATTCCGCTAATGAACTGCGTTATAACCGTCAAGCATGTGCGGGCGCCGGTTTTCCTCGAGTCTGGAAGGAGGCTTTCAAGCCGAAAATTTGTAAGCGTCACGGAAATCAAGGACTACAACAGTTATCAGGAGATTTTCAGCTGGAACCCATCCACAGATATGTTCCGCGAGAATCTGCGGGAAAGCTACCTTTTGAGGAAGATGGCTGCAAGCCTTGACATTCCTATTGAAAGGCTTCTGGATGAGTTGGAGTACCGCAAGCGGGTTTTAGCCCACATGGTGGAGCATGGCATCCGCGACTACCGAAGTGTCAACAAAGTTTTAACCAAATATTACAACAACCCCGAGCTCTTTCAGCGGGAGTTTCTTGAAAAAGGCGGGTGGTGAAAATGCAGGCGCCGTTCAAGCCGAAGATTTTTGGGCGAATGTTAAGCCGCTTCGTGGAGGAGGATACAAGCGAGATAAACCGAGAGTTGCCCTTTGCAGCGTTGCTTTTCACTATACTAGCGGCGAGCGGAGTCACCCTATACGAGAGTTGGAGGAAACTCCGCGAGGTTGAACACTTGCCCACGTTTCAAAAGGAAGCCAAAGAGGTTGTGCGTCAAGTGGAGGTTTTGGGCTACGACCCATTGACAGTTATGCAGAAGAGGGCTGAAAAAACCAAGTCTAAGGTTTACCGTGAATTCTTGTTGGGCTATGTTTCAGCCGTCAGAAGCGGCGGCAACATAGTCAACTATTTGAGGAGTAGGCTTCGCTCCATATTCGAGATTCAAAGCGCCGCTGCCATTCGAAGCATCGAAAAGCTTGGCACTCTCGTGGAAGCCTACGCCGTCATGCTCATTGTGACGTTGTGCTCCTACATCCTCTTCATAATCTTCTCTTCAACATCCATATTCGAACCCATGAGGGTTACTGGGACTCCGGGCATCTCTATGGAGGTTGTCTGCCTCCTCATATTCGTTTTAACGCCGCTCATTTCAGTCGTCTTCATGATAGTCGCCCATCTGGAAAGGAAAAGCAACCTCGTGGGCTTAAAAAAGCCGTATCAGGTGGCGGCGATAGCCACCATAGGCGCCGTAGTTTTTCTAGCTCTAGCCCACACAACGCCGCAGCTCAAGTATCTAACCGCTCCCCAAGTGGCACCCCTCACTGTGACGGCTTGTCTCTTGGCGATTTCCATACCGGCGGCAGGCGTTTACACTGAAATGGCCAGAATAAACAATGCTGCTGAAAACGCCATGCCAAGCTTTCTGAGGGACGTCACTGAAGCGCGGAAAACGGGGCTTTCACCGGAGAAAAGCATAATCCACGCCGCGAAGCGTCCGGGCTATGGCAAGTTTTCAGAAGTTTTAGCGCTCATTAAAAGCCAAATGGAATGGGGTGTCCCCTTAAGAAAGATTTTCGGAGGAGTTAAAAGAAAAATCCAGAACTGGCCTGTTCTCGTAAACTTCCTGATTCTGGTGGAAACCATAAAGACTGGTGGCGGATCCAGTCTAGCCCTTGAAATATTGACGGAGTACAGTGAGAAACAGAAGGATGTGGAAACCAATAAGAAAGCTCTTTTGAGGCCCTATGTGATTTTGGCTTTCATCTGGAGCGTTTTAATCGCCTTAACAACCACCATGGTGGCTTTGACGGTTTACGCCCTAACAAGCCTTTCGCTTCCTGGAGCGGCTCCTATGCCCTTTGTTGTGTTGCAGGAGCAGATGAACCTTTTCTCGCTTGGTATACTGCTGCAGTGTTGGCTTTCAGGCTTCTTTGTAGGTAAGGTTAACGAGGGCACCTTCGCGGCCGGCTTCAAGTATTCAGCCATGCTTGTCTTGACAGCGCACATTTCGCTTGCCCTTTCCCAAAGCCTGATGGGAGGCATGCTTGGCTTAGCGGCTCAAGGCTGAGGGCGTGAATTCCATGCCCGCAATATCCATAGACACGTTTTTTGCATGTTCGCTCATGGTTTTGCTAGTGCTTTCAGCAATGACGGCCACAGCAAGAATCCTCCAACCCCTCATAAACATGCCCATAAACGTTGAAGTTGCCCAAAGGCTCGGCGAAATCGCCAAACGCATACTGCTTTATACTGGCAAGCCAGTCGACTGGGGACAAAACGCACAAACAATTCCAGAAGAGTTCGGCTTAGCCGAGGCTGGGGCTGTCAGCCCCTACGCACTTGACGTGGACAAGGTTTCAAGATTGAACCGTGAGAACGCTTACTGTTTAAGCTATGTCCAAATATTCACAAGCCTAAAAGCGGCTGATCTATCATTTAGGATTGAAATAAAACCAGTCTTCAATGTGAGGTTAAACCCAACAGCAATTTTTGAAGGTTCAAACGAAACGGTTTACGCCTTTGAAGTGGCTTCGGAAAAGGAGGATGGAGCGCTAGTCTCCACAATTTTAAGGACTTATGTCTTGGCAGAAAGCCTTCTACAAACCAACGACATTCAAAACTTTGGTGGAAGAACAAGCTTTAACATTACAATTCCAAACACCCTTCCAAGCCCAGCCGTCCTCATTGTTTTCGCAAAATCCATGTACAATAACCGCGCAACCTCCTATGCTGTTTACTCTCTTGCCCATCTTAGTGAGCCGCCGAGGGGAGCATTTTTGAGACTTTCTCCAATAAACCACACGTTGACAGTTGCATCCACCAGCAGCGAAGCCATTTTGAGGAGGGTTTATGCCTTAACCTTCAACAGCCTATGGCAGCTAACACAAACGGGAAGCAACTCTTTCCGCATACCCGTGTCTTCCGACGTAAGCCCAACGGTGCTTGTTGTGTTTGGCACTAATGCCACACAGCCCTTCGTGGAGTGGACTGTTTATCCGCAGGTTCCCATTCAGACGGGTGTTGATTTCGCAAGCTTGCAGAGTGTTTCAGACGTTTACGCCTACGAGCATCTTGTAAGCATAGGCAATGGCTTGTACCAGTGCACCATTTTTCTTGGAGGCTCAAAAACGTGAAGGGGAGAAACTCTGGGCAAATTAGGATTATTGAGGCTTTTTTAGCCATTTTCATAGTTTTTTCAGCCATAGCCGTTTCGGCAAACATAACGGCGAAAAGCCCAAGCTCCGCAAATAACGGTTTAGCCAGCCTTGGCATGCAAGCCCTTCTACAGCTGGATTCCGACGGAAGCCTAGCCGCCTACATAACCGCCGGAAACTGGTCTGGGCTTAGGGAATCCCTAAACCTTCTGTTGCCAGCGGGTGTGTCCTTCAACCTAAAAGTCTACGACAATCAAATGCGGCAGGTTAACACGGAAACGGTCTCCAGCGGAGGCTTCAGCAGCCAAGAAATAACCCTTGTAAAGTATGTTTGCACAAGCCAAGCTCCGGAGTTCCGCGTTTACGTGGTTTACTTGTATTTGGCGGTGGCGAAACAGTGAAAAAATCCAGAAAGTTTAGGACTGACTGTTCGGGGCAACTTTTGATAGTGGCAGCCCTAGCCATAGCCATTCTAATAGCGTCCACATCCATCTACGTCTACGAGTTAACAACGCAGACCCCAAGCTTAGAAAACAGCTCAATGGCGGAGCTGGCCCTAGCAGTAAAGGCAGGTTTAAGAAACGCCATGATAAGTGCCCTCGCTAACATCACAAAGGGCGGACAAAAAACCGTTTTGATGGAAAACCTCGCTATGCTTGCAGGCGCCTACATGCAATTGCACCCACAACAGTTGTGCCAAATCCGCTGCACGCTTCTAAACGGCGCTGGATACGAGGATGGCGTGAAGCTTTCATGGAACAATAATGGACTTGGAGTTTCAAGCGCATACGTGTTTTTCACGCTTAAAATTTTGGGGCCAGCACACAACTTAACTATAAACGACGCCATAAACGTTACAACACTCCTCGCGGCGGAAGGCTGCTATACGATTGACAGAAACGGATCCATTAAGACAGTAAGCCTGACATGCAATGTTTTCAACGAAAACAAGCCAGCCCAAGCCAGAAAAATAATCGTCTACTGGGAACAAACTCCGGAACTCTGGGTTCCAGCTGAAAACCCAGACATAATATATTTGGGCAACGGCACATACACCATAGTCTTCGCAGTCACTACGCCCTCAGAAAGCGTGAACGTTTCAGTCCAGTTGGTTGACGCCCGCAACATTTTCGTTTTGGCAAACGCTACGTGCAACCTAGCCAGCTAAGCGTTTAACTGCCAATTTCGCGTTCCTTAAATATGCAAGCCTCCACTTCTAAATGAGAAGCGAAGGGCTTGCGGAATGAATGAAAAGAAGAGCTGGCGCCACTTCTACACGCTTTTGAAGTTGGCGGAGATGGGCGCCCATCGGAGAACAGCCAAAATCTCCACGGAGTTTCTCGCCCGAAAACTTGGCGTTTCGCAGCAGTCGGCTTCCCGCCATCTCATCGAGCTTGAGCGTAAAGGCTGGATTAAACGCACCGTAACGCCTGAAGGCTGCCTAGTGCAGATTACCGAAGCCGGCGTAAACCAGTTGAAGAGGCTTTACGCAAATTTGCGCTTTTTGATGGAAGCCGCTTACCCGCCCTCGGTAACGCTTGAGGGCGTGGTTTTTACTGGGCTAGGCGAAGGCGCCTATTATGTGACGAGAGACCATTATAGGCGGCAGTTCATCGAAAAACTTGGCTTTGACCCCTATCCCGGAACATTAAACTTAAAACTGTTGTCGGATTACGACGTGAAAACCCGCATGGAGTTAGAGGCTTACCCAGCCATAGAAATCGAGGGCTTCAAAACTGAAGACCGCACCTTTGGACCAGTGAAATGTTATCCAGCCATCATAGAAAACAAGGTTAAGGGCGCACTGGTGGCAGCTTTAAGAAGCCATTATGATGCTTCAGTGATAGAGCTAATCGCCCCCATATGCCTAAGAAGACACCTCAACCTTAAGGACGGCCACAAGGTGAAAGTTGAAATCCTAACCTTGCCATAAACTACACAGTCATCGCCTCTTATAATGCTCGATGATTTTCTGTTTTATCTTAGAGGAGCTGTCCAGTTCGTCTTCGCTGAACTTGCCGATGCGCACAACCTTAATGTTTAAGCCTTTCTCGCGAATATAGTCCTTTACAGCTTTCTCCATGCCATTTTGGTCGTGGCCCACGGCTATAATGTCCGGCTTAATTTTTTCAATAACCCTGCCTATGTCGAACTCCTCATAGCCTAAAATGGCTTCGTCCACAACCTTCAAGGATTCCACAAGCGCCCGCCGCTGGTTTTCAGACATGACAGGTTTTGAGCCTTTCCGCTTTTCAACGGTGCTGTCCCTAGCCACGATAACGATCAGCTCGGCGTTTCTCCCACCAGCCTTTTTGGCCTCTTCCAAATATCGGACATGGCCTAAATGCAACAAGTCGAACACTCCGGAAGCCAGAACCACAGTCCGCTTTTTCACTGGCTCTCCTTTCTCGCTGGCCATTCGAACTTCACCGCTCCCAACATCCTTAAGGCGTCCAGCAAGCCTTCGCAGTAAGCCACCGAGGCAAGGCTTACATCAAAACGCTTGCCATCCCTATAATACTTTGCGTCTTGTAAATAGGCTTTTGCCAATTCAACAACTTCAAGAACAGCCTTTCTAGGCAAGCATAAAACGTTATTGTTGACTGTTATCTTCAAGCCTCCTAAAACATGCTCGGCTGAAGCAATATACCTCGAAACAAGCTTTTCGAGGCTCACTCCACAAGCCTCCTAACAGCCGCTGGCGCCTTGGCAAGAATTATGAGGGCTTCAGCCTCCATAAAGTGAAGTTTTCCGGGAAAAATGAGACTATAAGGCGGACCGCCGAAATCATAATACAGCAACTCTCTGACAGTGCCAGCCTTAACCGTTGGACTTGGGCTTCCAGCTCTTGCGACACCCACTGTAAGAGTTTCTCCACCGACAACGCCCAAACGTCTTTCAGCCTCGATTTTCAAAAGGGTTTCAAGAGCCTCCCGAATTGTTAGAAAACGGTTTCTCTCTACGTCGATATCCAGCAAACATAATGTGTGAAGCCCTAGGCTCCTGTTTTGAGCCAAAACCATGTAAGGCGTTTCCGAAAAATTCTCCGGAAAAGGTATAGTCACACTTCTACCAAACTTATAATTGTGCAAACCACATAAACCCATGACAGCGGAAACGATGGAAGCGCCGTGAACAACCCGGGTTTTAATTCCACGCTTCTCGGCTTCAAGTCTAAGCGCCACGTGTGTAGTTGCAACAAGCGGGTCGCCGGGAACCAGCAAAACTGCTTTGCCCTTGCCAGCAGCATCCAAAACAACCCGCCCATTCTCATCTTCGAGATGTCTCCGCGAAACAATCACAACCCGTTTACCAACAAGCCTCTCAAAATTTTCCAGGGAAAAGCCGGGCATCAAGCTTGTGTAAGAT
>Ga0105163_1001432_pt1 | contig 12572 bp, 7 predicted proteins | sample JNZ110809AmetaG_FD_81531 | JGI IMG/M metagenome (GOLD analysis project Ga0105163, IMG submission 81531) | Hot spring microbial communities from Jinze hot spring, China to study Microbial Dark Matter (Phase II) - JNZ 110809A | ecosystem: Environmental > Aquatic > Thermal springs > Hot (42-90C) >... | reverse complement strand
TACATCTTAGCAGAATTTATTTGTGGAAATGGAGAATGTGAATCAAGCTTTGGAGAAAGTTCAGTGAATTGCCCAATAGATTGCCCAACTTTACCGCCAACTCCAACACCACCTACACCAGTCATACCACCTGTACCGGGAATTGGTCCTGGAGTTGCTCCTCCCGCTATACCAACTGTACCAACTCTTGTTCCAGTAGAGATTAAAACAACTTTGTTGGAAACTACTCTTGTTCCAGGAGAAGAAAAAGTATTTTCCGTTGATATAACCAACAATCAAGAAAATAGTGTAAGAGCTACAGTAACTGTAGAAGGTCCTGCTTTCAGCTTGCTCACAGTCCAAAAGCCTGTTTTATCTGTTCCAGCTAAATCAACAGAAGTTGTAAACATAAGAGCTTATGCACCACCGACAGCAATTCCTGGAATTTATCCTGGTGAAATAGTTGTAACTGTAGAAAACATAACTCACAGAACTCCCATAACTATAAAAATTGAAACGGTTTTAGAGCCTTTGCTTGACGTTAAAGTGAAAGTTTTGTCTAAAACTGTAGCTCCTGGACAAAACCTTGTTTTTGAGGTCTCTCTTTTAAACATGGGTCAAACTGCAAAGATTGAAGATATAACTGTAACTTACAACATCAAGCTCCTATCAGACCCAACAAAAATAATAGCTACTAGTAAAGAAACTTTGGCAGTTGAAAATGTTTTGACTTACACAAGAGAAATCCAAATCCCAGAAAGCGTGCCCCAAGATAAATATGTTTTAGAAGTGAATGCAAGCTATTGGTATGGCAAGAAATATGCAATTTCTACAGACAGCTTTGAAGTGAGTCAATTGCCTGTACCTCTCATGGTCCTAAGGGCAATTTTGCTTAACCCGTTAACTTACATTGTAATATTCTTGGGAGTTCCTTCTTTCGTGATTGGAGCAAGATGGTATGCTGCTTACAAAGCGGCAAAGCTTGCAAAAGCAAGGTACATAGCACCAATAGATTTCAAGAGTTTACCAAAACCTGGACCAACTGCAATTGAAGTTGGAAAAATTGCAGAAACTGACGTTAAAGCTTACATAGACACTTCTCAACTAATAATGCATTCAATAGCTGCCGGTGGCACAGGCTCTGGTAAATCTGTTTCAGCAATGGTTTGTGCAGAAGAGCTTCTTAAAAGAAAAGTTCCAGTAATAGTTTTCGACCCAACAGCCCAATGGACAGGTTTCATGAAACCTTGCAAACTCAAAGCCATGCTAGACTTATATCCAAAGTTTGGACTTAAGCCTACTGATGCAAGAAGTTTCAAGACAAATGTTGTTTTAGTTGAAGACCCAGACATGCCAATAGATTTGAAAAAGTACATGAATCCTGGTGAAATCACAGTCTTCGTCATGAATAGACTCAAGCCAGAAGAGTTGGACAAATTCGTTAGGAGAAGTGTGCAAGCAGTCTTTGACATGAGGCCACCAGAATCAAAAGAAATTAAGTTGTTGATGGTTTGGGACGAAGTTCACAGGCTTTTGCCAAAGTATGGTGGAAAGGGAGGTTATGTTGCAATAGAAAGGGCTTGCAGAGAATTCAGAAAGTGGGGAATTGGTGTTTTCGTAATTTCTCAAGTACTGCTTGACTTCAAAGGAGCAATAAGAGCTAACATAGCAAATGAAATTCAATTGAGAACAAAGTATGAAGGTGATATAGCAAGAGTTAAATCCAAATATGGAGCAGATTACGCTTCAAAAGTCACAAGGCTCACAATAGGAACAGCTTTATTCCAGAATCCTGAATATAACCATGGAAGACCTTGGTTCATAAGCTTTAGGCCTTTGTTGCATTCGCCTTTCGCTTTAACTGACGAAGAAATTAATCAGTACGTGAAACTAAATAAGAAAATAGAGGAGCTTGAGAAGAAAATAGAGGAGCTTAAAGCCAAAGGTGTTGACACTTACGACTTGGAAATAGAGCTAAACATAGCTAAAGATAAAATAAAAACTGCAGCTTTCAAGATGGCAGAAACTTACATAGAATCTGTTGAGAATAGATTGGAAAAGGGAAAGAGGTAAAATAATGGCTGAAAAAAGCAAGCAAGAGTTGATGAAAGAATTGGAAGATGTGAAAAGCCTTATACAGCACTTAGAAGATGAATACAGGAAAGCAAACATTTCTGAAAAGTATTATCAAGAACTTAGAGAAAAATACGATAAAAGGGTTAAAGAGTTGGAAGAAAAGCTTGGTTTGAAAAAAGAAGAAAAATCAGGATTTTTCGGTAAATTGTTTAAGAAGAAAGAGGAAGTTAAAGAAGTGAAAGTTGAAAAAGAAAAGGGTGAAGAGGAAGAAATTGGTGAAATAACTGAAATGACACCAGAAGTTATAGAAAAGCTTGCTGCACAAGCTGCCAAGGAAGCTGGTGTTGAAGAAACTGTGAAAGAAGAGGTGAAGGAAGAGGAAGAAGAAAAAGGAGAAGCACCAATCTCAATTGAAATAGAAAAGTTGAAAGTTCTTGTTGAAACAATGAGGGAAGCGAATAAAAGTGTGCAAGAAAGTATAAGGAGTGTTGCTGAAAGTCTCGGTGAATTAAGATCCATGATATTCCAAACAGAAGGAGCGAATAGAGAAATTGCCCTTAAACTTGAAAAAATTGAAGACGAAATAGCACAAATAAAACCAAAAGAAATAGAGAAGAAATTCAACGAAGTTAATCTTAAAATAGAAAAGCAACAAATGGCTGTTGAAAAACTTGATGCGATGAGTAAAGATTTAGCGAAAAAAATCAATGATGTCCTTAAACTTTTGAAAAAAGTTGGAAATATTGAAAATCTTGCAGAAGTAAACAAAGATATTCAGAAGAAAGTTGATGAGATAAAAGAAGCTTTGAAGTATACAGAGAGAATTGCTTTGAAAACTGAAAAAGTTTTTGTCAACTTGAGTAAAAGCTTGAACGAATTCGCAATCTACAAAACTAGGCAAGAAAGCTTGGAAGATTTAACTAAAGATATTTTGAAGTCTGTAGATGAAATAAATTTGAAGCTTGAAAATTTTTCAACAAAAAAAGATTTGGAAGTTTTGAGAAGCGAAATTTCCGTTCTCCAAAAACAAATAGAAGAAATAAACAACAGTTTTGAAGTTGTCAAAACAAAAATACCTGAACCGATAGAGCAGTTGAGAAAAGAGAAGGAAGATATTCTTCTTTTCCTCTCAGCTTTAGAACAACAACTCAAAAAAGGAAGTATAAGTGTTGGGGAGTATGAAAAGATAAAGAAAGAGAATTTGGAAAGAATAAAAGAAATTGAAGATGAGTTGAAAGAAAAATGGGATAAAATAATTGAAGCTCTTTCAAAAGGTGAAAAGTTGGAAGAAAAAGAGGAAGTGAAGGAGGAAAAAGAGGAAGTGAAGGAGGAAGTTAAAACTAAAGATGAGAAAGTCATGAGAGAAGAGATGGTTGAAATAGCAAAAAGGCTTAAGGAGAAAGTCAAATGATAATAGGCGTAATAAGTGCTAAAGGTGGGGTTGGAAAAACAACTTTGGTTTCAAATTTAGGTGTAGCTCTAGTTAAAAATTTTGGGAAAAAAGTTTTGGTGATTGATGGAAATATAACAACACCAACTCTTGGAATTCATTTGGGTATGCTTTCCCAAGAAAGAACTCTTCACGATGTTTTAATTGGGAATTTGAAGTTGAATCAAGCTGTTTACATTCATCCAAGCGGCTTGCACATAATACCATCAAGTTTATCTCCAACAACAGAATACCCAGACCCTCAAATACTTAAAGAAAAATTGGAAGAAGTAAAAGGAAATTATGATTTCATTTTGATAGATGGTGCTGCAGGTATAGGAAGAGAAGTTATATCTGTGATAAAATCAAGCGATTTTGTTTTAATAGTCACAAATCCTGAGATGACTTCAGTGCTTTCTGCAATTAAAGCGATAAAAATTTCAAAGTATTTGGGAGTCCCTATTTTGGGAATAGTTGTAAATAAAGCTATAAAAGAAAAGCATGAGCTTAAGCCTTCAGATATAGAAGAGTTGTGTGAAGCTAAAGTCATAGGTATAATACCTTACGACAAAAAAATCTTGGAAAGTTTAAGAAAAATGACGCCTGTTGTCATTTACGATACTAAATCTCCTTCAAGCATCGCTTTTAACAAGCTAGCAGCTTACATAGTTGGTGAAGAAATTGAAGAAGAAAGTTTTATTCAAAAATTGAAAAGGATTTTTAGGTTGAGTTGATTTTTTCTTCCAAAATTTCTGAAGAGAGTTTTTTCATCAAAACCATTATATCTTCAAGCTCTTTTTTCTTGGAAGAATCGATGAGGGAAATCATGTAAACTTCTTCCCCAAAATTTTTAAGCTTCTCTATTTTTTCTGTATCAGCAACATCAATTTTGTTTGCTATCAAAACCAATGGTTTCTTCAAAAATTCTTTCACAAGTTTAAAATTTTCCAATTGTTCTTCAATCGTCAAACTGTTTTTAGATACATCAAAAATGTAAAAACCTCCTAAAACATTCATTTTCTTAACTATGCTCAAATTTTCAACCCCTTTTGTAAAAGGTATTTCTATCAACTGTATCTCTTTATCTCCAATTTTTAAATTGCTTATGTTCATACCATCTTCCAAAATAGAATTTTGAGGGTAAGAGTTGGATAAGCTCAACAAAAAAGTTGTTTTACCAGTTTTAGAAGGACCAAGCACGAGTAAAGAAGGCAAAGAGTTTAATTTTTCAAAAATTTTTTTCTTCAAAACTTGTGACCTCCAAAAAAACATTATTGTTGAAATTATAGCCACTAAACCCAAAGAGTAAAAAACAGGAAAGCTTTGTGGGAAAATCATTTTACCCCCTTATAAAAGAATAGCAAATCATCTATTAATACCATTTCTCCATAACCTATGAGCAAGAAACCGAAGAAAGCTCCTGCCATTTGTACGAAAATTATGGGAGGAAAATCAACCAAACCTATGGTGAAATTAAAACCTAAACTTATCCAGGATAAATTTTTCTCTGGAAAATTTTTTAAAAACAAGAAAGAAAGAGAAAAAGGAACAACAAAAATAAAAGCTCCTAAGGAAGCAAAGAAAAAAGATTGCTCTTTTGGACAATTCATCTCTGTGTAAGTACCAAGCTCTGAATCGAGCAAAACAAGTTTTATGTTTTTGCATCCAGCTTCAGCACCTAGGAAAAAATGTCCAAGCTCATGAAGAAGCAAAGTTGAAGAGCAAACCAATATGTTTAAAAGAATTGTGAAAATAAAAGTTTTAAGCAAAAATTTTTGAAATTTCTTCATATTTTCTACTTTTTTCCCAATTGAATTAAATCTTGCTCACTAAAATATAATTATGGAAAGATTTTGGGTTGGTGTTGCTCTAGCAGTTTTATCTTTAGCAATAATTTATGCTGTAAGGATTGCATTAACTGGTTTTTTCGTTGGGTTTGGTGAAGCAGCTGGAGAGTTTGAATGGTGGAACATTTCTTGGCATTACAGGTTTAGGATTGAAGTCAATTCTTCTCAAGAAGGTGAAGATTGGCCAATAGAAAAATTTCTCAATTTCACAGAGTTGTTGCCTTACGGAACTTTTGACGAAAATTCCATAAGAGTTTTTGAGTATAATCAAAATGGGAAAATTTTGTATGAAGTTCCAAGCCAATTTGAAAAAGAAGAAGATTTCGATGCTTCAAATAATGCTGTAGGAACTTTAGTTTTTTTCGTGAATGGTACTATTCAGCCAAACCAAAAAAGAATTTACTATGTTTATTACGATGCTGTAGAAAATGGTGTGAAAGAGAAGGCAAATTATCCCACAGAAATCCAATACAATTGGGATGGAAAGATTGCAAGCATTAACACAACTCTTCTTAGAATTTACATCGATACAAACAGGGGAGAAAATGTTTCAGGAATTTATCATGTAGAAAACATTTATGGTACAACAATAATCCATGCTGAAGATTTTGATAAAACTGCTGAATATCTTCAATATTCAAACTCTACCCACAACTTAACTTTTGATTTAAGAAATAATGCAAATTTCATCGAAGGTCCTGTAAGGCTTGTGATTAAGCAGATTGGGGATGAAGTAGTTTTTGGGAATCCTGAAGAAAAGACAAATGAAGGGAAAATCGTTAAAAAGTATTTCATTTACAAAAAAGTTTGGTTCCAAGAATATGGAAGTTTCATAGAAATTTCACAAGAATTGAAGAATTTGGCTGGATATGGAATAATTAGAAATTCTGCACCTGCAGGAGCTTTGGCTTTTGACCTAAACAGAACTATTTATGAAGGTATAACTGTTTTGGAATCAAGCAGTGAAGACCCTTACTCTTGGGTTTTTGCTGGTGGTGGAGGAGGAGAAATTGTAGGAATAATCAACCTTGAAGAGTTTGGTACATCAAACTTCTATTCAACAAACAGCACTCAATATGGAAGAATAGGAATTCACCTTGATCAAACTGCTATTCCTCAAAATTCAAACATAAAACAAATTTCTTTAGTTTACTTTGGTACAGGAGGTGCTGATGCTTCAACAGAATTTTTGAACATAAGAAATTTCATTTATAATTTAAATGTTACACAACTCCTTCCTGAAGCATGGCATGTTGTAGTTTCTCCTTCTCTAAACGCTACAATTTACAACAGGGGTGAAACTGTTTTAGTTAAGGGGAATGTTTCCATCGATCCTTACAATTTAACAAAATACATGAATGCTACTTTTGATATGGGGACTCCTTCTCTTGAAGATGACCAAACAATAATTTTGTACGATGATGGTACTCATGGAGATGAAGTTGCTGGAGATAAAATCTTCACAAATATTTTTGATATACCAAATGATGCAAACTTAGGAATTTGGAAAATCAATTTCACAATTTACTCTAATAATTCAGAGTTTTTGAATTCAACGATTTTAGAATTCAACGTTACTGATATTTTAAACGTTTCTGTAAATGTTTTGAATAAAAAACCTATAGTTGATTCGATTGTTTTTGCAAACATTTATGTTAAAAATTATAGAGCAGACTCTTGGATTGCTGGAGCAACAATAAATTGCAGTTACGATTCTTACGAAGTTTTAAACAAAACAGATCATAACAACGGTACTTATTCAATAAATTTCACTGCACCTAGCTCAGAAGGAAGCTACATTTTAATTTGCAATGCAACCAAGAATGGAAATTTTGGTAATGGCAGTGATGAATTTTTCACTGAACCAGGAAAAACTTATGTTACAATAACTCCACAACCTCAAAATCCAATCATTTCAAATATAAGTTTATACAGGAACGATAGTTTTGTTTTAACGGCAAATTTGAGCAACATCGCAAATGGAACTGCTTACTCTACAAACGTAACCTTAGAACTTTTGGATGGATGGTATGCAAACAGTAGTTTAGAGGAGTGTGGTGATTTAGAAAAAAATAGCTATTGTTTAAAGAGTTTCAAAATAACAATTCCGAATGGGACATCTCCAGGAAATTATTACATCAACATTACAGCTGTTTGGAGAAATCCTGACGAAACAATTTCATTCAACAAAACTGAAGTTAATGTAACAATTGAATCAAACCCGGAAATTGAAGTAGAAGAAGAAAAAGTTTCTGGTGAAGCTGGAGATGGAATTTGGACTTTGGTTGGAAATTTCACTGTCTTTTCAACAGGAAATGATGTTTTGCACAACATAACATTTTCTTGTGTTTTTGGTGAAGCGTGTAACAATTTCATAATTAGCTTTATTCCGGAAAACATCTCTAGCTTAGCAGTAGGATTTAAACAAAATGTTTCGGTAAACGTGACGATACCTCTAGGTTTTTCACCAGGAACCTACAATGGAACGATAAATGTTTCTTCTCAAAATGATGGTTTTGACAAATTCACTTTGGAAATTATTGTTCCGTCAAAAACCACAGTAAGCATAACAACAAACATCTCAAGCTATACTGCAACAAACATTACTCAAACGAACGATGAAACTTTCAGTTTCAAAGCTATTGCAAGCAATGTAGGAAATGGAAGCGCAAGATTTGTTAACGTAAGCATTTTTGCTCCAGCTAACTGGTTAGTGTTGCCAAGTTTTGAAGAATGTGGAAATCTTGTTAAAGATTCAGTTTGCCAAAAAGATTTCAATGTCACTATTCCAAAAGCAACTCCACCAGGAAACTATTTGGTAAATGTTTCAATAAATTGGACTCAACCAGACAATTCTTTTGGAACAAACAAGACTTTTATAAACGTGATTGTTACTTCAAATCCTTTGATAAATGTGAGTGAAAGCAACATTTCTGGCATAGTTCTTGATGGTAGTGAAGGAACCATAGGGAATTTCACTGTTTTTTCGATAGGGAATGATGTTTTGCAAAACATAAACTTCAATTGCATTTCTGGCGAAGCTTGTCAAAATTTCACAGTTGAATTCATACCAACAAGCATTTCAAGCCTTCCAGCAAATTCAAATCAATCTGTTATGGTTAATGTTACAGTTCCTCTTAGCTATCCAAATGGAACCTACAATGGAACGATAAATGTTTCTTCTCAAAATGATGGTTTTGACATCTTGACAATTGAAGTTTTTGTTCCAGAAAACAGAACGTGGGATTTGTATCCTGAATATTGTGAAAGGTCAATGCAACAACCAGAAGGAGTAGCTTGTGAAGTTAATGTAAGCAATAAAGGAAATACAAGGATAAGCTTCAGAGTATTTCCAGAAGAAGGTAATTACACAAAAGTCAACGAAACAAGCTTTGAAATCGAAAGGTTAAGTTGGCATGTTTTCAAAATAACTTACAATGTTACTAATGTGCCTCCTTCAATCTACAACTCAACTTTTTTCGTTGATGCTGTTGAAGAAGATGCAAAACCCGATAACAAAAGCATTAGGGTTTCCCTTTTGCCTTACATTCCACCAATAATAAATGTTTCCATAGTTCCGAATGAGGCTGAACAAAATTCAACTGTAACGATATTCGCTAATGTAACAGACAGGTCGGGAAGTGGTATAGCATGGGCTAAAGTTAACGTTACAAGGCCGGATGGAATTGTAGATAGTTTTGAAATGCACCTTTTAGAAACTGAAGGGAATTTGACAAAATGGGAATTAACTTATCCAAATGGAACTAATGGAAGCACAATTCTTAAAGGAACTTATAATGTTGCAGTTTATGCAAGAGATAATATTGGGAATGAAGATAGCTTTAACTCAACTTTTCTAATTTACACAAAGCTCAACATCTTAGTTTCCACTTTTTCTGAAAGATATTATCAAGGCGATACAGGCTCAATTTACTACATTTCCAGAGATTTGACAAATACTTCAATTCCAAATGTAAGTGTTAATTTCACAATCCTAAATTCGCAAAACAATGTAATTTACCTTTCTCCAAACTTACGAACAAATTTAGATGGAACTTTAATTCCTTTACCAAGTTTTTCACTTGCTTCTGATGCGCCTCTTGGAAATTACACTTTGATAGCAAATTCAAGGTATGAAGACAAAATTGCAAACAAAATAATAGAAATACAAAACAACTACACTTTTCTTGTTTTTGAAAGAACAATCACTGTTACTGGCTTGTTCGCTGACATAGAAACTTCTGTTGTTTGGTATCCTGAAAACATAATGAAGTTTGGGATTTTGGTTTATGATGGTGAAGGCAAACCTGTTGACCCAACTTCAATGAACTTAACAGTCTATGATCCTGCAAACAATCTTTATTTCTTTGCAAACTTATCTCAAATGTCAAAGCAAGCAACAGGTTTTTATCTTTACCAGTATGCTATGCCTGTGAAGACACCAAGCGGAATGTTCTTAGCAGTTTTAAATGTTAGCAAAGGTGAATTTCAAGCCATGAAATTGAAAGCTTTCAGAGTAGCACACGGTGGACCTTACGATGTAAGAATAATCCTCTTGGAAAATGAAGTGGAGCAAGGAAGCTACCTTGATTTCATTTTAATCGTAGAAAATAAAGGGGAAGTTTCACAAGATGTTTTTGTTGAATATTGGGTCTCTTCCCAAAACACAACCTATTTCAGCACTTCAGAAGCCGTTTATACTCCTTCCCTTACAAACCAAAGCTTTACTAGAAGTGCTTACATTTATTCAAACCAACCCTTAGGAAATTATTTACTCAACGTAAGAGTAACTTATGATTCTGTTCAACCTCCAATCTTAGCCAATGCAAGTTTTGTTGTTGTAGCTAGAGCTTTAAACATAACTCCTCCGCCTCCAGTTTATGTTGAATATCCTTATTTGATAACAGCTGCAGCCCCTCTACCAATACCAACAGAAAAAATAATTGCAAGTCTTTTCATTTCCCGCTACAACAGCAACATAAGTTTGGCAAGAGGTTTTACAAGAGTTGAAAGTGTTATAGTTGAAAACAACGGTCAAACTGATTTGGAAAATGTGAGTTTGTTCTTGCTTGGTATTCCAACGAGTTGGTTTACCATTACTCCAGAAAACTACAAAATTTTACAAAAAGGGGCTTCTTCTCCATTTTTAATAACATTCAACATTCCGAAAAATGTTAATCCTGGAGAGTATCACGCAACTTTGATAGCAACTTCTGGTGTTGTAAGTGATCAAAGAAAAATAACTCTAACTGTATTTGAATCAGTAAAAGAGCTTTTGATACAAGAAATAAGCAAGTTGGAAGAAGACCTTCAAGAGCTTGTAATTGACACGAAAATTGCTGAAAAAGAGGGGAAAGATGTTTCGGCTGTTGTTTTGCTCATAGATAACATAAAACTTCAAATAAAAATGGCGAAGCAAAACTTGGAAGAAGAAAAAATGGAAGAAGCTTTAAAAAATATAAACACGGCAAGAGATTTAATTTTGAGAGCAAGAGAAGTTTTGAGCAAGCTTGAAGTTGTGAAGGTAAAGGCTGTAATTCCATGGTGGATAATCCTTTTGATTTTAATTCCTGTGATTGTTCTTGGTTTCTATTTTGTTTTAAGAAAGAAGCAAATAACTACAAGAGCTTGGATAATACCATTGGAAAGAGTTGTTAAAAGCGTGAGGAGAAAGGAAAGTAAAGAAGAATTGATAAGAGAAAGGGAAAAATTGCTGAGAATGCTTGAAGTTTTGGAGAAAGAAAGAAAAGAAGGGATAATCACAAGTGGAGCTTACAAAGAAATGAAAAAAGGTATAGAAAAAAGGATTTCTGAAATAGAAAAGAAAATTTTGAGCTTAAAGTAATTTTCATCCTGTGGCATAAACGGTTAGGGTTGCTAAGTTCAAATTACCATTTGGGATTCCATACGGAATGTAAACATTCAAAGTTAAAGTATGCACATCGCTTGGTGGTAAGCTTGTTTGTTGTATGTATCTAGAATTTAAGCAGGTTGAGAAGCCTGATCTTTTGTCGTATTTGTAGATGTAAATCTTGCTGCAATCGTAGTAAGCAGCTACACAGCTTTCATACAAAGGAGAAGAAGCTCTGTTTATGCTGAAGTAGCCAAAGTTTGCATCTCCACCATCAAAGCTTATGCTTGTTGTTTCTGGAGTTCTTGTTTCTGCTGTACCATTATCAACATCATCTTCTATTGCGAATTGTGCTCCTGTGTTGTTGCAATAGCCATTTGTTCCATTTCCTAAAAGCCAGACGTATTCAAAACTTGTGTTCTTGAAGAAGCCCCAAGCTACTGGTGAATTAACATTGTTTTTGTTCAAATTAGATATGTCTTCAGTCCAATTCCATTCTATTCTTCCAGCAAAGAAGAATTTGTTGTAAGTTTCGTTTTTGAAAACTATTACACCGCCTGCTGCATAGTTTGTTGCATTAGCAGAGCCGTAAGGTCTTTGAGTTTCGTCTTCTAGCGTGTCAACGTAAGCATAGATTTGGGTTACGTTGATTGAGCCTGTGTTTATTATGTCAAGAAGCTTTGTATCACCAGCTTTACCCGGCTCCACATTCACCCAAGAAAGAAAATCCGGCCAAACTGTGATTTGTGCAACAGCTTGTATTGTGATGTTGATTGTCGCGGTATCGCTAACGGGTTGAGTTTTAGCGATCGAAAAAATTGTTAAAAGAGTTGTAAAAATTACCAATAAAGACAACGCTTTTTTGAGCATTTCCCTCTATATAATATTGTTAAACATAGTATTTAAACATTAGTGTTAAATATTAATATCAAAAAAGCCAAATAGATATTGTGAAAAACAAGAAAGAAGTGATAATCAACATACTCAAACAGCATCCAGACGGCTTAACAATACAAGAGATTTCCAAGCTTAGTGGAATGAGTAGAATTACTGTTACAATTTACATACATGAGCTTTTGGGTGAAGGTAAAGTTACTGAAAGAAAAGTTGGGGCTTACAGACTCTTCTACTTGAAAGAAAAATATCTTGAGAGTGTAAAGGAAAAAGAGATAATAGAAAAGATAAAGGAAAAGATAAAATGAGTTCTAGCCTGATGCATAAACTGTGAAAGTTGCTGTGTTTAAGTTTCCTGCTGGAAGACCGGCAGGTGCGTAAACATTCAAAGTTAAAGTATGCACATCGCTTGGTGGTAAGCTTGTTTGTTGTATGTATCTAGAATTTAAGCAGGTTGAGAAGCCTGATCTTTTGTCGTATTTGTAGATGTAAATCT
>Ga0105163_1001430_pt1 | contig 12594 bp, 9 predicted proteins | sample JNZ110809AmetaG_FD_81531 | JGI IMG/M metagenome (GOLD analysis project Ga0105163, IMG submission 81531) | Hot spring microbial communities from Jinze hot spring, China to study Microbial Dark Matter (Phase II) - JNZ 110809A | ecosystem: Environmental > Aquatic > Thermal springs > Hot (42-90C) >... | reverse complement strand
GGGCAGGGTGATATGGAAATCGTCATGCCAGCCATCCGGCAACTGCCGGATGTCTGGTTTATGGTGATTGGCCCGAAGAACCCGCGCGTTTACAATCAGGCCCAATCGTTTGGCATCGCCGACCGTCTCTGGCAGACTGATTTCGTCCCGGATGAGGAGTTAAGCTGGTATCTGGCCTGCGCTGATGTGATGTGCTTGCCACTGACCGACCGGGCAGCCAACCGGGGGCGTTTGCCGGGCAAGATTATGTACTATATGAGCGCCGGGCGCCCGACTGTAGCTAGCCCAGTCGGCGATGTGGCAGGCCTGATCGAAAAGTACCGCGTCGGCCTGTTGGCATCCGATAGCCAGCAATTCGCAGAGGCCCTTCGCCTCCTTCTGGATGATGCCGTCCTGCGAGAGGAACTGGGGCGGAATGCCCGTCGGGCTGCTGAAACGGAACTCAACTGGGAGCGACGGGTCGATGAATTGGAGGCTTTTTATCAGCGTATTCTGGAAAAATAAATTTCTGAAGGAGGTTGTGAGATGTCTTTCTGGACCAATCGCAGGGTTCTCATCACCGGTGGAGCCTCGTTCATCGGCTCCCACCTCGCCGACGCCCTGGTGGAACGCGGGGCCAGGGTGCGCATCGTGGATGATCTCTCCAGTGGCAAACTGGAGAACATCCAGCATCATCTGGCCCAGGGCACGGTAGAGTTCATCCAGGCTGACCTTCGGGAGCCCGGGGTGGCTCGGATGGCGATGCGGGATATAGAAATCGTTTTCCATTTGGCCGCCGACCACGGAGGGCGCGGCTACGTGGACCTGCATCAGGCCGGGCCGGCCTCTAACCTCTTCCTGGATGGCCTGATTTTCTGGGAGGCCCGACGCGCCGGGGTAGAGAAAGTCGTCTTCGCTTCGTCCGGATGTGTCTATCCCAACTACCTGCAAACTGACCCCAACAAGGAGCTCTATCTGACTGAGGATCTGGTCAAGCCGCCCTACGATGCCGACAATATGTATGGCTGGGCCAAGTTGATGGCAGAGCTGACCCTGAAAGCGTATTACAGGGAGTATGGGATGAAGTCGGTTTCCTGCCGTTATTTCACCGTCTATGGCCCGCGCGGGGTGGAGAATCACGCGATCATTGCCCTGATTGCCAAGGCCTTTATCGGCCAGAACCCCTTTGAGGTCTGGGGCGATGGCAATCAAGTGCGCAACTGGACCTACGTTGACGACATCGTGCGGGGGACTATCCTGGCCGCTGAGAAAATTGACGATGCCACGGCAATAAATTTGGGCACAATGGAGCGAGTGCGGGTGATAGATGCGGTCAGGATGATACTGGAATACACCGGCCACAAGGCGGAAATCGTCTTTCGGCCCGACATGCCCACAGGCCCAGCGAACCGGGTGGCGGATAACTCCCTGGCGAAAAAACTCCTGGGCTGGGAGCCGCAGGTGCCCTTCAAGGAAGGCCTGAAGCGCACCATTGATTGGTACTTCGCCACTAAGGATCGGGAACAGGTGCGAAGAATCCTGGGACGGATGCTCACAGAGCGGTGAGAAATGCACATCGCACTTGGCTACCGCTGGTTCCCTACGGCTGCCGGTTATCACATAGAGCGGGCTCTGCAAGCCCTGGGGCACACCGTCACTTACATCGGTTTGCCCTGCAGCCAGCGCGCCGGTTACGATACGACGGTCCCGGTGGATGAGATCGTCGCCGCCCTGCCCGAGAAACCCGACCTCTACCTCTGGATTGACCCGGCTGGACGTTACTTTCCCCCTGGAATTGAACGCCTGCCTATTCCCACAGCTTGCTATTTGATCGATGTGCATCTGGGCCGCTGGCGGGAACAGGCAGCCCGTTTCTTTGACGTGGTCTTCATCGCTCAGAAGGATTACCTGGAACGCTTTCGGCGAGCGGTGGGCCATGACCAGGTCTACTGGTTGCCGCTGGCTGCCGCACCGGACGTCCACCGCGATCACCATCTCCCTCGCATCTACGATGTGGGCTTTGTAGGCAATATCTCCATGGCCCATCGGAAAACCGCGCGCGCCCGCAGGCTCCGGCTGATCGCCGAACGCTTCCGCACGAACGACTTCTACCGCGTATACACGCCGGAGGAAGTGGGACGTGTCTACAGCCAGTCCCGCATTGTGTTCAACTGCAGCATTGCCGGCGATGTGACCATGCGGGTTTTTGAGGGCACCGCGTGTGGGGCGCTGGTTCTCACGGACACCGTCGCCAATGGGCTGGATGAGCTGTTTGAAATCGGACGTGAGATCGTCGTCTACCAGGACGATAGGGATCTGCTGGAGAAAATCGCTTACTACCTGGCCCACGAAGAAGAACGGGAGGCCATTGCCCGGGCCGGGCAGGCGCGCACCCTGAGGGAACATACCTATATTCATCGGATGGAGAGGTTGATCTATCTGGTCTCGTCCTCCCATCTCCTGGCCCCGATGAGAACGGTCCCGGCCGCGGAGCGATGGAGGGCGCGACGGGAAGTTTACATCCACCTGCATATGCTGGATGCCCTAATAGACCAGGCCCGCGATATGGGTCTGAATCCTTTTCAGCGGGCCCGGGCAATTCTTCCGAGTCTTCTCCGGAGGCTGATCCTGTGAGGAAGCAGTTCTGCCCGATTTGCGGAGGGGCTGACTCCATACCGGTGACCTCCCGAAAGGGTTACCGATATGTCTGCTGCATAGCTTGCCGGGTAGTCTACGTGAGCCCGATGCCCACGGCCGACCAGGTTGCGGCCTTTTACCAGAATCCCGCCTATTTTATGGGTGACGAAGAGGTCGGGTATCGTGATTACGCCGCTATGCACAAGGCGCTGGCTCCTCATTTCCGCCGGCGGCTGCGCATCCTGGCGGAATCGCTGCCCCAGCGGGGGCGTCTGCTGGATGTGGGTTGCGCCGATGGGTATTTCCTGCAACTGGCCCAGGCGGAGGGCTGGGAGGTGGCTGGAGTGGAAATTTCGGAGCCAATGGCGAGAGAGGCATCCAAACGGCTGGGAGTTCCAGTAGTGACCTCTGTGGATAAGCTGCCCCCAGGGGCATACGATGCGGTTACCCTTTGGGAAGTCGCGGAGCACTTTCCGGACCCCGTCGCCCAACTCCAGCGACTCGCTGCGTTCCTCCGGCCAGGGGGAATATTGATGCTTTCCACCCCTAATGCTGGCCACTGGCAGGCCATGCGCGAGCCCGAGGCCTGGAGCGCGTACCGCCCTCCGGCGCATCTGGTCCTCTTCACCGCCGGGTCCTTGAAGATGGCGTTGGAGAAAGCAGGCTTTTCCCCGATCCGGATCTGGAAGGTCTCTCCGCTTCCTCCTCTGCCGGGGTGGGTGCGGCGGATCACGGCTCCCATCGCCCGCGCCCTGGCGGATGGCAGTGCCCAGCCATGGGGGCTGGCTTTATACCTCTGGCGGGCCGTTCGTTTCCTGGGCTGGATGTGGCAGAAAATCGCTTTCCCACAGGATGACATTTTTATGACACTGGAGGCGATGGCTTGGCGCCCGGCGTGATTCGGGTGCTCCATATTGCCCGTTACCGAGCTCCATCTATGGAGCGCAAACTGGAATTGATGGCCGCTCGGCCGGACCTGGCCCTCTGGCTGGTGCGCCCGGCTTTCTGGGAAGACGAATACGGTCGAAGAGAGGTGCGGCCTGTCGTGCCGGGATGTCGAGTTCTTCGAGTGCCCATGCTGGGCCGGACGAATGACCCGCATCGAGCCCTTTATCGGACCTTTACCTTTGGGCTACGGAGCGCGCGCCCTCACATTATCCATGCCGAAGAGGAGCCGGATAGCCTGGCAGCCCTGCAAATTGCCTTCGCGCGCCGGTTGTTTGCCCCGCAAGCCAAACTCATCCTGCATACCTGGCAAAACGTCAACCGCCCCAAACGCTGGTACGTGCGGGAAGTCGCATGGATTTCCCTGCGGGAGGCGAATGCGATCCTCTGCGCCAACAGTGAGGCTGTCCGGGTATTACGGGAGATAGGGTATCAGGGGCCAGCGGAGGTTATCCCGCCCATTGGAGTGGATACACGCGTGTTCCGTCCGCTGGAGCGCCAGTTGGACCCGGGGGTGTTTCGGATCGCCTACGCTGGACGGTTTGTGCCGGAGAAAGGGTTGGATCTCCTGCTGCAGGCCGTCGCCCGCCTCGGCCCCGGCGTGGAGCTGTGGCTGATCGGCGATGGCCCGCAGCGGGCCGCACTCCAATCGCTGGCAAGGGGTCTTGGGATCAGCGAGCGCATCCGATGGGTGCCGCCTGTTTCTCCGGAGCAGATGCCGGAACTCCTGGCCCAGGTGAATGTGGTCGTCTTGCCTTCCCGCACCACTCCTGTCTGGAAGGAGCAGTTCGGGCGGATTCTGGTGGAAGCCATGGCATGCGGGGTGCCTGTTGTCGGTTCGGACTCCGGGGCTATCCCGGAGGTGGTGGGGGATGCCGGGCTCATCTTCCCCGAAGGGAATGCGGAGGCGCTAACAAGGCTGCTGGAGCGCTTGCGGCGGTCGCCCGAATTACAGGCGAGGTGCGCTGAACGAGGTTTAGCGCGATCGAAGTTGTACACTCAAGAAGCGATCGCTGAACAAACTGTTGCGTTCTACCAGAAATGGGCGAGCCCTTTCTGACCATCATTGTTCTCACTTACAATACCCGTGATGTTGTGGTGCGGTGCCTGGAAAGCTTTTACACCCACGCCCTGGCATCAGGGTGGCAGGTCATTGTTGTGGATAATGGCTCCACCGATGACACAGTCGGTATCGTTGTTCAGCAGTTCCCTAATGTAAAAATCATTCGGAGCGACAAGAATCTGGGGTTTGCTGCCGGTATGAATCTGGGCCTGAAGGAGGCTACCGGACAAGTCATCGTCTTGATGAACAGCGATGTTCTGGCCTCTGCCGAGACCCTTCGGGGAGCGGCAGAAGCCCTGCTGGTCCAACCCGAGGTGGGCGCTCTCTCCCCTTTGCTCCGTACTCCAGATGGGAAGCCGCAGGCCTTCGCTTTTGGCAAAGATCAGAGCCCCTGGTACCTCTTCCGGCGTGGGTTGAAAGCCCTGTTAGGCCTGGGTCCTATGCATCGCTGGGATGTGGAGCGGCCCCTGGAGGTGGATTGGGTTTCTGGAGCATGTATGCTGGTGCGCCGGGAGGTTGTGGAGCAGGTGGGGCTGCTGGATGAGCAGTTTTTCCTCTATTTTGAAGATAACGACTGGTGTTTACGAATGAGGAGGGCTGGCTGGCGGATCCTCTACGACCCGCGTTTTGAAGTGGTGCACGTGGGAGGGGCATCGCTGCCACAGAGAGATCAGGCAAGTCAGATTTATTACCAGAGCCTGATCCGGTTTACAGCCAAACATTACGGACCATTGAAGGCCGGGATAATCCGGGCCTTGCTGGCGGGTTATCGTGCTCTACGAGGAGGCTTCGCCCGGATGCTGATCCGCTCGATCTGGAAGGAGACACCATAGATCGGCGATGAAAACCGATTTGGATCTCCCGCTCCGTTCCTGCTCTTTACAGCCCCACTGCTCTACGTCTTCGCCTCTCTTTACGAGGGCTTTGGCCTGCCCACGCTGGAAGCCAGGGCCCGCAGGGTGCTGATGATCCGCAGCAACATCTCCAGCCTGCCGGAAAGGGTGCAGGCAGGTATGGGTATGGAGCTGGATTTGACACAAATCGGATTTGCTGCTATATTCTTAATTTGCGATGCTATCAACCCCACAGACAGCTGCCGAAAGCTTCACCCGTGGAGCTGAGTTGGCTTTCCTGAGGTTGGTCGTAAGGAGCGGGGGATTCATTTATGGTTTCCCGGTGAGCCGGGAAAGGACCCTCGATGGGGGCGATCCTGATATCTCCCATCGGATCCCCAGAAGAGGAACCGCCAGATCCCACCCGAGTGTTCAACGCCACATTTGTGAAGCGCAGTGGATCCCGCTGGACTTCGGACAAACCGGTAAATCTCCGGATTCGGGGGATGAGGGGGGAGAGGCTCGCCTCTCATCCGGAGGAGATCCGGATGGCCAGCCGCCCAGCCCGCTTTGTCCAAAGTCCAGATTCATAATCGGACAAAGCCTGAAAGTCTAAGTCGGAGGGAGCGATCTATATGATTCGAATCAACGGCGAGAAGCGCTACGCGCATATCCCGGAGATCCTGGAGCCGCCGAATCTGATCGAGATTCAACATCGATCGTTTCAGTGGTTCATCGAAGAGGGCCTGAAAGAGCTCTTCGATGAGATCTCCCCCATCGAGAGCCTGAACGGTCAGATGCGTCTGTATTTCCCCGGCAATAACCCGGTGGCCAGGCAGCTGAAGTTGCGCTACTGGTTCGATGAGCCCAAATATTCGGAGCTGGAGTGCCTGGAGCGGGATCTTACCTACGGCCGCGGGATGTGGGTTCAGGTCGCCCTGATTGTGGCCGGGCGGGAGCCCATGGTAAAGGATGTTTTCTTCGGGGAGCTCCCGTGGATCACCCGCAACGGCACGTTCATCTATAACGGCACGGAACGGGTGGTGGTCTCCCAGCTCATCCGCTCGCCCGGCGTTTACTTCGATGTGGAGGAGGATCCCTCGCTGGGCCGTCCCCTGGCGATGGCCAAGCTGATCCCGGACCGGGGGGTATGGCTGGAGTTCGAGACCCGGCGCAACGATCTGCTTATCCTTCGCTTTAACCGTCGTCGCACGGTCCCGGTCACCCTCTTCCTGCGTGCCCTGGCCGCGCTGGACGATGGGATCAGCGAGATCCTGAAAGAGGGGACTGATGAGGAGCTCCTGGAGATTTTTAAGGATGTCGATACCCATCCGGATCACCCCTACATCCTGAGCACCATCCGCCAGGAGGGCCGGCTGGAGCCCCGGGAGGGCCGTACCCTGGCTCAGGAGGCCCTGATTGAATTCTTCCGCCGGATGCGCCCGGGCGATCCGCCGACGCTGGAGAACGCTCATTCGTTCCTGGCGGCCCAGCTTTTCGATCCTCACCGGTATGATCTGCATCGGGTCGGCCGGTATAAGATGAACCGGCGGCTGGAGCTCTCCATTCCCATCCATCACCGCACGATCACCAAGCAGGATATCGTGGCCATCATCAAGGAGATCATCCGCATTAACAACGGGCTGCGGCCGCCTGATGATATGGATCATCTGGGCAACCGGCGGGTGCGCACGGTGGGCGAGCTGATCCAGGCCAAGATGCGGGTGGGCCTGCGCCGGATGGAGCGGGTGATCCAGGAGCGCATGAGTATCGCCGATCCCGCCACCGTCACACCCCTGCAGCTGATTAACATCCGCCCGGTGATGGCCGCGCTGCGGGAGTTCTTCGGCTCAAGCCAGCTCTCCCAGTTCATGGACCAGACCAACCCGCTGTCGGAGCTCACGCACAAGCGCACCCTTTCGGCGATGGGGCCGGGCGGTCTGCGGCGGGAGCGCGCGGGCTTCGAGGTGCGTGACGTCCACCTCAGCCATTATGGCCGGATTTGCCCGATTGAGACGCCGGAAGGGCCGAACATCGGTCTGATCGGCCGGCTGGCGATCTACAGCCGGGTGAACGAGTTCGGCTTCATCGAGACCCCTTATCGGAAGGTGCTGCGTGCTGTCCCCAACCAGCCGGAGGCCCTGATCGGCCGGATCCTGCGGGAGGATGTGGTGGATCCAGAGACCGGGGAGGTGGTCGCGCCGGCCGGGACGGAGGTGGACGCGGCCCTGGCAAAGCGGATCGCCTCTCTGCCCCTGAAGGAGATCAAGGTCCAACCCTTCGTGACCCGGGAGATTGTCTATCTCACGGCCGATGAGGAGGAGCGCTACGTTATTGCCCAGGCGAACGTGGAGCTGGACGAGAAGGGGCACTTCCAGCAGGCCCGCGTCCCCGCCCGTCATATGGGGAAGTTCATGATGGAGGTCCCGGAGCGCATCGATTACATGGATGTCGCCCCGCGGCAGATCGTGGGGGTCTCCGCCTCTCTGATCCCCTTCCTGGAACATGATGACGCCAACCGCGCCCTGATGGGCTCCAACATGCAACGGCAGGCAGTGCCGCTCCTGCGCCCCGAGGCCCCCATCGTGGCGACCGGGATGGAGCGGGTCGCTGCCCGGGATTCCGGGCATGTCCTCCTCGCCGAGGTCGATGGGGAGGTCGTCCAGGCCACTGCCGATGAGATCGTGATCCGGGGCACCAACCGGCGATTGTATCGCTATCCGTTGCGTCGTTTCCAGCGATCGAACCAGAGCACATGCATCCACCAGCGCCCATTGGTCTTCAAGGGCCAGAAGGTCAAGAAGGGCCAGGTCATTGCGGACTCCAGCAGCACGGATCAGGGGATGCTGGCCCTGGGCCGCAACCTCATCGTGGCTTTCCTTTCCTGGGAGGGCCAGGTTTTCGAGGACGCGATTGTGATCAGCGAGCGACTGGTGCGGGAGGATGTTTATTCCTCCATCCATATCGAGAAGCACGAAGCCGAGGCTCGTGAGACCAAGCTGGGCCCGGAGGAGATCACACGGGACATTCCCAACGTCGGCGAGGAACAGCTCCGGGATCTGGATGAGAACGGGATCATCCGCATCGGGGCGCTGGTAGGCCCGGGCGATATCCTGGTGGGCAAAATCACGCCCAAGGGCGAGCGGGAGATGACCCCGGAGGAGCGTCTGCTCCGGGCGATCTTCGGGGAGAAGGCTCACGATGTAAAGGATTCCTCATTGCGGATGCCGCACGGCGAGCATGGGAAGGTGATCGATGTGAAGTTCTTCGCCCGGGATGAGTATCGGGAGCTTCCCGCTGGCGTGAACGCCGTTGTGCGGGTCTCGGTGGCCCAGTGGCGGAAGATCACCGAGGGTGATAAGATGGCCGGCCGCCACGGCAATAAGGGCGTGATCTCCAAGGTCGTGCCCATTGAGGATATGCCTTTCCTGCCCGATGGCACTCCGGTGGATATCATCCTGAACCCACTGGGAGTGCCCAGCCGGATGAACATCGGGCAGCTCCTGGAGACCCATCTGGGTTGGGCAGCCTCACGATTGGGATTCCGGGCCATCACGCCGGTGTTCGATGGGGCCGATGAGCAGGAGATCGAGGCGGAGCTGGCCCGGGCGTGGATGATCGACACGGCCTGGGAGGACATCCGGCGCCAGTGCTGGAGCTGGCTGAAAGCCCACGGCTATGAGCTCTCGGAGCTCCGGGACGACGATGAGGCTCGCTTGCTCTATCTCTCAGTGATCCTGGGCGCTCGGGGCTACGATGTGGATCGCCTGGCCACGGACGAGGTCTACGCTCGCCGCAGTAATCTCCGGGAGTGGCTCCGGGACCGGGGCTACGATCCGGATGAGATCCTGGTGTTCGAGGATGACCCGCGCTCCCCAGAGGAACGACGGAAGGCGGACGAGAAGGCCATCCTGGTGGGGTTGCGGTTGTGGATGGAACGCCTCGGGGTGGATACGCGGGGCATCCCCGATGATCAGGTCCGCCAGCGGGCCACGGAGGTGATGCTGGAGACAGGCCAGCCCATGCCGATCCTGGGCAAGATGATCCTTTTCGATGGCAAGACCGGCGAGCCCTTCGACCGGCCGGTGACCGTCGGCGTGATTTATATGATGAAGCTGGCTCACCTGGTGGAGGACAAGGTGCACGCCCGGTCCACTGGTCCTTACTCCCTGATCACCCAGCAACCGCTGGGCGGCAAGGCGCAATTCGGTGGCCAGCGCTTCGGCGAGATGGAGGTGTGGGCGCTCGAAGCTTACGGCGCGGCCTACACCCTCCAGGAGATGCTCACAGTGAAGTCCGACGATGTCCAGGGCCGCGTGAAGACCTATGAGGCCATCGTGAAGGGACAGAAGATCGAGGAGCCCGGGTTGCCAGCCTCCTTCAAGGTGCTGGTGAAGGAACTGCAGTCCCTGGCGGTGTCTGTGGAAGCAATCACCGACACGGGCGAGGTGATCCGCTTCGGACGGGAGGAGGAGAAGCCGAAGCTGCCGCGCCTGCCGCTGGGCCTGCTGGACCTGGCGCCTGATGAGGAAGGACAGCAGGAAGGATGATCAGGGAACCCATCGGACCATAGCGCTCGCATGCGCCGGGGATGATCAGAAGGGATCATCCCCGGCGCTGTTTTTGGGTAGTGGTGTTCTGTTGCCAGCCGGGGGCTTGATTTACCCCCTCCTCACGCTGCTTCGGGGCGTGAGGAAAGGCAAACGCTGAATCTGAGCGGGGCGCCGCCAGGATCGCAACCGAGCAGCTGGTAAACCTGGCCCTTGAGGAAGATTTTCTGTGTGGGGGGCCGCATAAGCAGCCTGCCCCATGCGGAAATCTTGCAAGCGATCTCTGTTCGCAACAGAGCATAAGGCAACTATAATCGGAAGCATGGAGCGCTATCTATCCCGCATCGGACCCGTATCAAAGGAGGTGAGGATGGCTCTTTCCCGTGAGGAGGTCGAGCATATCGCGGAGCTGGCCAAACTGGCTTTAACGGAAGAAGAGAAAGCCCTGTATGCGGAGCAGCTTTCCGCCATTCTGGATTATTTTCGCAAGCTTCAGGAAGTCGATACCTCGGATATCCCTCCTACCGCAACGGTCCTGCCGATCCGAAATATTTTCCGGCCCGATGAACCGGGCGAGCCGATGCCGCGAGAATTACTGCTTCAGAACGCCCCCGCCCAGGCCGATGGTTGCTTCCAGGTGCAGCCGATCCTGGAGTAAGTGAGAATACAGTGCGGATCACGGGCTGGGGTTCCGCCGTGTAATTATGGTAGGATTTTTTATTTCCCTTCTTATGAATCTTTGATCCTGTGAAGGGGAGATCCGGGCGTAACACCTGAGGAGTTCGGGGCGGGTGAGTTGCCTTCGGCGGCCCATCCGCCCTTCCCATGTCCCCGGGAGGAGGCTTGGGTATGGCCCCTTACGAATGGACCATCCATGAAACCCTGGAGCATCTGCGCCGGGGGGAGATCTCGGCGGTGGAGGTCACCGAGGCCTATCTAAGGCGTATCGAGGCCCTGGATCCGATCCTGCACGCCTATCTGACGGTGACCCCCGATCTGGCGCTGGCGCAGGCTCGGGAGGCGGATGAACGATGGGCGGCCTGGCGGCGGGATCCGACGATGCCTCTCCCCCCGCTTAATGGGATCCCTCTGGCTATCAAAGATGTGATCTGCGTGCGGGGCGTGCGTTGCACATGCGGCTCCCGCATTCTGGAGAACTTCGTTCCGCCTTACGAGGCCACCGCAGTCGCCCGGTTGCGCGAGGCCGGCGCGGTGTTTCTGGGGAAAACGAACACCGATGAGTTCGCGATGGGCTCTTCCACGGAGAACTCTGCCTTCGGTCCCACCCGCAACCCCTGGGATCTGGAGCGGGTGCCGGGAGGCTCATCCGGAGGCAGCGCTGCGGCGGTCGCCGCCGATCTATGCGCGGGGGCCCTGGGCACCGACACGGGCGGCTCGGTTCGCCAGCCCGCCGCGCTATGCGGGGTGGTGGGATTGAAGCCGACCTATGGCCGCGTTTCCCGCTACGGCCTGGTGGCTTACGGATCTTCCCTCGATCAGATCGGGCCGATCACTAAAGACGTGCGGGATGCGGCCCTCCTGCTTCAATGGATCGCAGGCCCGGATCCACAGGACGCCACTTCCTGGCCCGCGCCAGTCCCTGATTACACCCGGGCCCTGATCCCCGACCTGAAGGGCATGCGGGTGGGGGTTCCCCCTGAGTATTTCATCCCCGGAATGCAGCCGGAGGTCGAGGCAGCGGTTCGGGAGGCGATCGAGGTGCTGGCCGAGCTGGGGGCCGAGGTGATCGAGGTCTCCCTGCCTCATACCGCTTACGCCCTGCCGACTTATTACATGATCGCCCCTGCGGAGGCGTCCGCCAACCTGGCCCGTTACGATGGCGTCAAATACGGCCTCCGGATCCAGGGGGAGACCATCTGGGATACCTATCGCCTGACCCGAGGGCGGGGCTTCGGACCGGAGGTAAAGCGGCGGATCATGCTGGGGACTTATGCGTTATCCGCTGGTTACTATGATGCTTATTATCTGAAAGCGCAGAAGGTGCGCACCCTGATCCGGCGGGATTTTGAGCAGGCTTTTGAGAAAGCGGACGTCATCGTTTGTCCCACTTCGCCGACGACCGCTTTCCGGCTCGGCGAACGCACAGCCGATCCGCTTCAGATGTATCTGGCCGATATTTTCACCATCACGGCCAACCTGGCTGGGATCTGCGGCATCAGTATCCCTTGCGGTTTCGACAACCAGGGCCTGCCCATCGGCTTGCAGATCCTGGGGCCCGCACTGGGCGAGGAGAAGATCCTGCGGGTGGCTTACGCCTACGAGCAGGCGACGCCCTGGCATCACCGCCGGCCATCGGCTATTACCGCCATAGAGACGGAAGGATCTTCAACAATCGATACACCATCCAAGTAAGAGCATCGCCTTGTCCATTTCACGATTACAATGTGGCAAGCGGGTGTAGGGAGGTAGAGAGGAGCTGCGCGATAGAACATCCGTGCCTATTCCGTTTGTGAGCCTTTGTAACGGGCGCTTCGCTTCCTGCCCGACAAGAGCCTTTTTATTCCCAGTTGGGCAGGTCCATGTCTGTTCTCTTTTTGGGAACGTCTGTGACGGGCACTTCGCTTCG
>Ga0105163_1001425_pt1 | contig 12612 bp, 15 predicted proteins | sample JNZ110809AmetaG_FD_81531 | JGI IMG/M metagenome (GOLD analysis project Ga0105163, IMG submission 81531) | Hot spring microbial communities from Jinze hot spring, China to study Microbial Dark Matter (Phase II) - JNZ 110809A | ecosystem: Environmental > Aquatic > Thermal springs > Hot (42-90C) >... | reverse complement strand
TTAGTAACGAGTAGGAAAAGCCTCTTGGAGCTGTTTAGGTCTCAAACCTCGCTCACTCCCTCAAAGCCTCCTCTTTCTGAGCTGGTGTACGTAGCCTCTCTCCACAGCGTTTGGCTTGAAGACATAGTGCGCTGGTATGACGCATATAAGAGCTTCTGCTAGCCTAGCGAGAAACTTCGCTAAGACTTGAACGTAAGGCCCGTATGTGTTCTAGCCTCAGAAGAACTTCTGAGGACCACCGTGCCGAACATGAGATTACACGCCGAGCGTTTTTGGGATGAGGTGGTGAATCGATACCGTGTTTCTACACGCTTTACCATAACTCCATCATACTCGATAACCCATGAGTTCATACGTGGTAGTTAAGCCCGAAGAGTAAGGTCCCACCTTGGCCAGGCCTTAAGCAGCTGGAACACTGTCTAAATCACGACAAAAACCACTATAGTATCGAAAATGTCTCCCGCAGGTAACTAGTAACCTAACCATGTAAACACTTTCGCAAATGCTGAAAAGGAAACTCTAGCACTCAGACAAATGCCTTTACATCACCGTCAGTGCCGGAGGAATTCATCACTAGGAGGGGTCGTAGCGTGGGTTACACATCACGGATCAGCGCTTAAAGACCTCTTTCATCCCCTATCTACTTGCTACCTGAGTTTAATAATATCCTCTCTCAGGGGTCGAACACTATTTCTTCTTCTGCGTCACGTATCGGTAAATCGTTCGAATCGCATAGAAGATTTTGAAGAACTCAACTCACTTAGTATGTCACTATCCATTAGTGTACTATAAGAGCCTCACCCAACGACTATCACCTCAGCGTAGTACCTATTAGCTAGAGTCTGCCGAATATATGTTGGTGCGGTAAGATGTCTTCAGGAATCGATGTTAGCGTGATAATACCGACTTATAACGAGAGAGAAAATGTGACCCGCCTCATAAAGTTTCTTCACGAAGTTATGGATAAGGAGAGGATATCTTATGAAATCGTCGTCATCGACGATAACTCACCTGATGGGACGGCTGAGGCTGTGAGATCTCTCTCGCATATGTACAACGTCAAACTAATAGTGAGACCGGGTAAACTAGGGCTGGCGTCAGCCGTGCTTGAAGGACTGAAAGCAGCTAGGGGGTCTCTTTTAGCTGTTATGGACGCCGACCTTCAGCACCCTCCTGAGGTGCTCCCGGAGATGCTGAAGAAAGTCTTAAGCGGGTGCGATGTTGTTATAGGGTCTAGGTACGTCAAGGGAGGCTCGATAGCTGAGTGGTCTCTCTTCAGGAGGGTTGTATCTAAGGCTGCCGACATCATAGCTAAAATACTGCTACCGAGGACTCGGGGGATAAAGGACACCATGTCCGGGTACTTCGTACTCAAAAAGGAGGTCATCGATGGGGTTTCACTAAACCCTAGGGGGTTCAAAATCCTTCTCGAAGTCATAACTAAGGGGCGCTTTAATAAGGTTTGCGAGTATCCAATAGAGTTCAGAGCTAGAACCTGGGGTGAGTCAAAGCTTGGGGCCAGCGAGGTCTTCAACTACATACTCCACGTGCTTGACCTTGCTCACGAGGCAGTAAGGTTTATTATTGTTGGGAGTATGGGGACTTTAGTAAACTTAGTAACTCTATTTGTCTTAGGGTACTTGCTGAGCCTAGAGCACTGGATTACAGTGCTAATAGCTTTCGAAACTTCGACCTTATTCAACTTCGTACTACATGAACTATGGACGTTTAAGACGGGGTTTAGCAGGGGGGTCATCAGCAGGCTCGCAGAGTTTCACGGTACCGTAGCTCTCCACTTCATATCTCAAGTCATTGTATCGAACCTTCTGTTTTATGGCTATAGAGTAGAAAGGGTTTTATCTCAGTTCGCCGGCATCCTTCTGGGGTTTTCTCTTAATTACATGCTGAGTAAGCACGTCGTATGGAGAAAGCGCCTATGACGCAGGCCGTCTTTTAGCTGTAATAGGGGAGATGAACACGAAGAAGCTTGCGGCTACTAATATATGTTCGTCGTTCCGTGTTTATGGAGTGGAGTGGGATGACCTCACTTAGGGTTATAGTAAGTGGGCTAGTTCAGGGAGTAGGCTTTAGACCTTACGTGGACACGCTAGCAAGATCTCTGGGATTGCGTGGCTATGTCAAAAACGTAGGTGGGTCAGAAGTAGAAATCCTCGTTGAAGGGAGTGAGGATAGTGTTTCACTGTTTCTCTATGTTCTACTACTAAGTACTCCGAAACCCGCTGAAATAGAACATATAGTAGTAGAGAAAACAAACTTACAAGGTCATCAAGAGTTTAGGATAGAGAAATCCGCGGGTGCGTTCTACATTCGTTCGATGGTTCCGCCGGACTTCAGTATATGCGACGACTGTCTTCGGGAAGTTCTCGATCCCGCCGATAGGAGGTACTCATACCCATTTAACTCATGTGCTTGGTGCGGCCCGAGGTTTTCGATGATGTATGGAGTACCATACGATAGAGATAAAACCGCTATGAGGGAGTTTCCTCTCTGTTCTGAGTGTCTACGGGACTACACTAATACTGAGAATAAAAGAAGGTACCACGCTCAAGGTATTTCATGTCCTGAGTGTGGGCCAAGGGTGCAGCTATACACAAGTAACTGGGAACTAACAAATACCGCCGACCCTATACGTGAAGCAGCTAGACTCATAAACGAGGGGTATATCGTTGGGATCAAGGGGGTTGGGGGTTACCATATCGCCTGCTTAGCTACCGACGACAGCACATTACTCAGACTTAGGGAGAGAAAGAGGAGGCCTACAAAACCTTTCGCTGTAATGGCTTTAGACTTAGATACCGTAGATAGATTAGTGATTCTCAACGATTTAGCAAGAAACTTGCTGAAATCCCCTCAGAGACCCATCGTCCTACTACCAAAGAGAGAGGATTCCCCGGTCTCGAGGTATGTGTCTCCAGGTATGAGCCACGAGGGTGTCTTTTTACCCTACACGGCACTCCACTACATTCTACTTAGCGAGATAAGAGACAAGTTCACTGTAATGACTAGCGGCAACATAACGGACGAGCCTATGTGCTACACTGATCAATGTGCAAAGAGCAAGTTAAGCAGGATTACTGACTATATTTTAACTCATGATAGGAGAATAGTTAACCGAGTGGATGATAGTGTTATTAGATTCACTGACGGTAGTCCAGTTATACTTAGAAGAGCTAGAGGTTATGTTCCTCGCTGGCTGAGAATCCCGTTTAGATTGAGCTCCGATGTCGTAGCTATGGGGGCAGACATAATTAGTTCTCCAGCAGTAGCCTTTGAGGATAAGGTAGTACTAGCTCAATACATTGGGGAACTAAGTAATGGAGACACTATATCCGAGTTTATTAAGTATTTAAGGTACTTTTCCGAGGTCTATAAGATAGACCTAGCTAAGTCCACGTATGTTGTCGACAAGCATCCTAGGTATGTATCGCGTGCCATAGGAATGGAAATGGGTAGAGAGTCGGGGAGAATCAGGGAGCTTCAGCACCACGTAGCACACATCCTCAGTACTATGGCAGACAGTAGCCTACTGAGCGAGGCATACATAGGAATAGCAGTAGACGGTGTCGGTTACGGAGATGACGGGGCTGTGTGGGGTTGCGAAATAGTTGAAGTATCGAGGAAGGGCTATAAGAGAGTGGGTAGACTCTCTTACGTAAAGCTCAGTGGGAGTGATCGCGATGTAGAGTACCCGGCACGCGTGTTAGCTTCTTACTTAGCGAGTATACTAAGCTACGAAGAACTTATAGCCTTTTTCGAGAAGCACGACTTGATTAAAGCTCTCCCAGGTGGCAGGCTAGAGCTGGAGGTATTCTTAAGTAGCTTGAGGAGGAACTGGGTGTATTCCTCAAGCCTTGGGAGGTTGTTAGATGCGATATCCGTTCTCCTCGGCATATCGACAGCTCGGGAATACGAAGGTAGTCCAGCAATCAGGCTCGAGGAAGCATCATTTGGTGGAAGAGTACTACTTCCGATAGATATTGTTGACGAGTTAGTGCTCTCCAGAGAGATTATCGAGATAGACTCGATCCCATTAGTAAAGAAGATAATAGAGCTCAAAGAGGAAAACGTGTCCCAAGCAGACATAGCCTATACATTTCAGTACATCATTGGACGAGCTATAGGGAGAGCGGCTCTCGTCTCTATTAAGGGGAAGAGGGTTAGTAGGCTAATACCAGCAGGTGGTGGTGCCATCGTTAACACCGTTCTCGTTAGAGGAATCAGGGACGAACTTAGGGGCGAAGACCTCACTTTAGTCTTACCTTCTCGTGTCCCACCAAACGATGGTGGTATAGCTTTAGGCCAGGTGTACTCATTGGTGTACATAGACTAGCTCATTACGAGAGCAATACCTCTTACTCTACTTGGGCATCTGTCGTGCTTTGCTGCGCATTTCGTCTTGCTAGTGGTCTCTTTGCTAAATTCAGTAGTTGCTTGCAACACAAGTAGAGAGCTGACTAGCGGTATTTTGTTGCGGGAAACTGAGACCGGGTTTAATGAAATCCAGTAAGATAAATTGAGAGCTTACTACTAAGCGGTGAGAGATATGCTAGTGGTTAGTACTGAAGCAGAGTTGGAAGAGTTCTTAAGGAATGTCATAATCCCTGGAGAGACTGTCATAGTGGGTATAGGGAGTGAGTTAAGGTGTGACGACGGATTCGGGGTTTACTTGGCTCGGTCTCTATCGAACTTGTTAGAGAAATACTCGAAGAGAGAGTGTGTCACAGTCGTAGATGCTGGCACAGTTCTTGAATCTTACCTAGATGTTTTGAACTCGAATAAGGTATCTATACTATTAGACGCCATCGAAGCTCCCATCCCTCCATCTGAGATTGCCTTACTCGGTGAAAACGAAATCTCAGATCACCGCGTAGTTCTATCCACACACACTATAGACGTGAGCTTACTTCTAAACCTCGTTACCTCAGAGATTTTCGTAGTTGGCACTAGACCTCAGTGTCTAGATATTAGACTAGGTGTAACGAAGCCTGTGGCACAAGCTATTCAAAGGACTATTAAAGCAGTCATAAGCGTTCTCGAGAACCTCGGGTGTATCGAGACCCCGCTTTGCGTCGGCGTTAAGCACTGTCGCGAGTTTTAAACAAGCTTATAGAGTTATTTTGTGTAAATATGGTCCTCTAAATGCTTAAATCTGTTTGGATACTAAAGGCGTGGTGCTGGGATGGGAGTGAAAGCTATAAGGTACTCTCCCTGGGTGATGCATTTTAATGCTGGGGCATGTAACGGTTGCGATATCGAGGTTCTCGCGGCTCTCACTCCTTTTTTCGATCCAGAGCGCTTGGGTGTCAAGCTCGCTCCGAACCCGAGACATGCCGATGTCATTATCGTAACTGGAGCACTTAACAGAAAGGCTGCTGAGAGACTTAAGAGACTGTATGATCAAACTCCATCTCCTAAGTTCGTTATCGCGTGCGGTGCGTGCGCTATCTCGGGTGGGGTTTTTACGGATTCATACCCAGTCATTTCTAGGGCTGATAGAGTAGTCCCGGTAGACGTTTACGTTCCGGGATGCCCGCCTAGACCTGAAGCCGTAATTTACGGGATTAAGAAGCTTTTAGACAAGTTAGGTGGACACCTTGAGCCTAGTGCTAGGTGATTTTAGCTTTAGTGAGGTTAGTCCTAGGAGATATGCTATTACGGTGACGCAGTCAGAGTTGAGAGGAGTTGCTGAGGCAGTAGTGAGAGAGGAGTCGTATCTTTCTTCTATATCGGCTGTTGACTTGCCTAAGGATGGAAAAATAGAGTTAAACTATATCTTCTGGAGCATCAAACATAGAGCCGCTCTAGTAGTAAGGGTGCCAGTAAGTAGAGAGAACCCGGTTGTTCCAAGTATATCGGATATAGTTCCCGGAGCAACTAAAAGCGAGGTCGAGGTCTACGACTTAATGGGAGTGATATTCGAGGGAAACAGTAACCTGAGGAGAGGTTTTCTAGTACCCGAGGATGTGGTAGCTAAGGGAGTGTACCCACTGAGAAAGGACTCTGGTGTGTAAGCCATGGTGGTAGTCGAGATCCCGATAGGACCTCAACACCCAGCTCTTCACGAGCCCATAATGTTGAAGGTTAAAACCGACGGCGAGGAGGTCGTTGAAGTAGCTGTCACGACGGGATACAATCATAGAGGAATAGAGAAGCTACTAGAGAAAAACAGCTGGATAAGGGGAATGTATATCGCCGGTAGAGTTTGCGGTATATGTAATGCCGTACATACGCAGACATATGTACAGGGTGTTGAGAAGCTTATGGGTATAGAGCCTACCCCAAGAGCTAACTACATAAGAACTATGGTCATGGAGCTCGAGAGGATACATTCCCATTTACTTATATGCGCTGTTATGGCCGAGATAGTAGGCTTTGACACGCTGTTCATGCTGATAATGAGAGACAGGGAGAGAGTAATGCACTTAAAAGAGCTGGTAACTGGAAATAGAGTACATGCCGACATCCACGTCCTCGGGGGTGTCAAGAGAGACCTAGATGAAGTAAGGAGGACTAGGATATTGGATGAGCTGAGAAAAATTGAGGAGAGGCTTAAGTACTATAAGAAAGTATACGAAACCGACTACACTCTAGTAAGAAGACTCTCTGAGGTTGGTAGAATAAGTAAGTCAGACGCTATCAGGTTATCCTTAGTAGGTCCAACACTCAGAGCCTCAGGTATAAAATCTGACGTCAGGTCTGACGACCCGTATGCTGCCTATTCTGAGGTACCTTTTAATATTGAATACCGCGACGAGGGGGACTCATGGGCTCGAATGATGGTACGTCTCGATGAAGCGCTAGAGTCCGTCAACATAGTTCGCTATACTGCTGAGAAGTTACCGCAGGGACCGGCAGTGCCGAAGACTGTACCGAGAGCCGCTAAGCCTGGAGAAGTAATCTCTAGAGTTGAAGCTCCAAGAGGGGAACTTCTGTACCATATCGTAAGTACTGGTGGTTCGAATCCCTATAGAGTAAAGATAAGAACTCCCTCGTTCCTAAACATACTAAACACAGAATCTACATATTTAGGTCATAGACTAGCTGATGTACCAGTAATATTCGCGTCTTACGACCCCTGCATTTCGTGCACAGAGCGCGTAATAGTCGTAGATGAAAAGAGCGGTAAAAAAGCTTACGTAAGCCTTAAAGAACTCGCTAGAGGTGGGTAAGACGAGGTTGAGTTTACTCAGAGAAGTTATTGCGAACTTGACTAAGAGGCCGTCGACGATTAAGTATCCAGTAGCTAGGGAGGTGACAGTAGCCCCTGGATCTAGGGGAAGACAGTACGCAGACCTAATGAAGTGCATTGGCTGCTCTCTTTGTGCCATAGACTGTCCAGCAAATGCCATAGTCATGGATAAGCTTCCCGAGCCACTTAAGCATAATCCGAGGGGAGTATATCCGGTTGTGGACTACGGAAAATGTATTTTCTGCTATCAATGCGTTTTCGTATGTCCAGTGAAGGCCTACATAACTACTGACGTGTTTGAGTTAGCGGATTACAGTACATCTACCTCGCGAGAACAGAGTCTGTCTACTATTGCTTTGGGTGGTTCGAGGTGAACCTCGCCGAGTTCTTAATTATCTATGTAGTACTTCCGGTTCTCTCACTATCTTACGCTCTCTACTTACTAGTCGCATATAGGGGTCCAACGATATCTGATAGAGTGCTAGCAGCTGACGTATTCTTCTACTCTACTTCTATACTGTTTGGAGCTGTAGGTCTCTTGATCAGGTCCCCCATAATGACTGCCTGCACGATTGTTCTAGTGCTTTGGGCTTATGCCCTAGACATTTATATAGCGAAGTACCTGGAGAGGGGTGAGCTAGGTGATTGAGGAAATAGCTAGATATGTGGGACTGGCTTTGCTGGTTTTAGGTACCTTTATTAACTTACTAGGTGCTATTGGATTGAATAGGTTCAAAAACTTCTATCTAAGACTACACGCTGCTACGGTAAGCACTATTGGTGGCACGTTCTATCCTCTACTAGGTCTTGCCCTAGTTTCTTTCTCGACCTTCGACTTGGGGGAGTGGAGGTTCTTCATGGGTGGCACTCTCGTGGTAGCAGCATTCGTTCTTCTGATACTAGCACCAGCAGGTTCTCACGCACTTGCTAGAGCAACTCACAGAACTTCAGTCTCTAGGCCTGAGCCTATTATCGCAGACCATCTAGAGGAGGATAGGGGTAAGTGAGTATGGACATCACATTAGTATTGCTAGCCCTCTTTAGTGCGGTTGGTCTAGTCTTTACATACTTGGCTGTTGTAGAAAGAGATCTGGTTAAAGCAGTTATTTTCTCAGCTATTCAAAGCACTGCGTACGTCGCAATACTGTATCTGCTTCGAGCACCCGACATAGTGCTAGTTTACTTACCTGTGGCAGTAGGGTTGTACCCGGCGGCCATCCTCTTCTTAATCGGAAAAACCGAGAAGGTGGAGGAAAAATGAGGAAGTATGTAGTCCTATTTTCCATAGTTATAGCTACATCAGTCCTAGCTTATTTAACTACTTACCTAGAGGCTATAGGGTTAATCGGGCTTGACACTAGATATCTAGCAAAGCTTTTTCTTACATTCGCTTACAACCCCCTCGCTAGAGAGCTAACTGCTATATCGCCTGAAGCAGTGACATCGATCGTCTGGGACTTTAGAGGTATAGATACCTTCTACGAGACAGCAGTTTTCTATATGGCGATAATCGCTGCTCTAGCTATATATAGAGGTATAGGCTATCCAAGTATCCAGAGCGAGAAGGGTCTGTCCATCATAGTTAGAGTCGTCACTAAACTCCTCATTCCAATAAACATCGCTATAGCTGTTTCAATAGCTGCTCACGGACACCTTACTCCCGGGGGAGGATTTCAAGCTGGTGCTGCTCTAGCTGTAATATCGGTTTTACTAGCCGTAGTGTTCTCGGCATCATCTTTTACTAAAGTAGGTATTAGCTTATCTAAGGCTATTGCTCTAAGAACAGCGGGGTTGCTAGCAATAGCTGCGGTTGTGTTTATTCCTGTAGTATTTAGCGCTTTTACAGGTGTTCAGGCATACTTGATGCAGAACCAGGTAAAGGTGGATTCAGCGTTTGCCTTTCCTGCGTATATTCAAGACCAACTGATCTCGGGAACTCTCATATGGTTTAACCTAGCAGAGTTTCTAGCAGTAAGCTTCGGCTTTTTCGTCATATTCATGCTGTTGTCGTTGCGGGAAGACGTAGTTAAAGAGCAGCTGGGTGAGGATCATGGACACTAGCTTTATAGAGAGGTTTTTAATCGTGCTAACTCTATATAACTTACTTGTAACAACCAGTATCTCTCTTTACGGTATAGTTGCTAGACCTAGTATTACGAAAAAGATAATTTCACTAACCATTTTCGGTGATAGCCTTAATGTTTTAGCTATATTCATAGGCTTTAGAGTATTCTCCGTGCCCCCGGTCCTATTAAGAACCGACAACCTAGACGAACTACTTAAGTTAGCTTACTCAGCTGTAGACCCTCTCCCTCAAGCGCTAGTTCTTACAGCTATAGTTATAGGGCTGGCTGTAAACCTTTTCATAATCTTTCTGGCTCTACAGGTATATAGACTCTACGGAACTCTCGACTCGAGAAAAATTAAGGAGCTTAGAGGGTGAGAACCGTGAGGAAATATGTCCCGATAGCCGTCTTGGTTTTCACCGTCTACATAGTGTTCAGTGGCAGTACATCCTTATACGACATAGTCATAGGGATCGCTCTCGCTGTAGGAGCTAGTTTGATGGCTACGAAATACATAGTTCAGGATTCAACGAAGGCTTTAAGCTTAAGGAGGTTTATACACTTAGTAGCATACGCTTTTTACTACCTAACTATAGCTGAATTTAAGGCTCACCTGATGGTTACGAGAATAATACTCAGTAAGAGTATGCCCGTGAGGCCAGCAATCGTGAGAGTCCCGTATAGAGCTCAAAACGAGTACACTATAGTAGCATGCGCTAACTCGATAACCAATACCCCAGGCACCGTAGTCGTCGATATCGATACGGAGAAGTCTCAATACTACGTTCACTGGATATACGCGATAGGTTTAGAGCCTGAGGTAACGTATGAAAACATCCTCAAGGGTTTCGAGAAAAGACTGACCAGGGTCTTTGAGTAGGGTGGGTGTATGCACTCAGTTGGAGCTACTCCAGCACTTCTGGTCGCTACGGCATTTGCACTACCTTTAGCTTACTTAAGGGTAAAGGCAATAAAGGTATTTCACGAAGTGGCTTTAGCTACAGCTGTCGCAGCTTTTGCTTTATCCCTGCACACTTACATCCATGTAATCAGTCAAGGCGGTCCAGTAGTGTACAGAGTAGGTGGGTGGCCACCACCTCTCGGGATCGTCTACGAAGTCGATGCTTTTTCTTCTCTACTAGCGACTTATACGGCCCTCATCTTAGTTTTCGTAGTAGCCTACAGCTATTGGTATTTGCGAGACGATGCTGGCACTCCATATTACTACTCCCTCTTGTTCGGGCTAGAGGCTGGGCTTGTTGGAATATACTACACGGGTGACGTCTTCAACCTATTCGTGATGCTCGAGGTACTAGGTATAACGTGCTATGGTCTTGTAGCATACTACAGGAGCAGTAGGGAAGCTGTAGAAGCTTCATTTAAGTACGCCTTCTTTGGAGCTATAGCTGGTCTACTTTACTTTGTTGCGGCTGTACTCACCTACTCTAGCTTCGGAAACCTTACGATGGGGTTTGTTGCTACGACCTCTAGACCTCTGTTTAGGTACTTCTACCAGATTACTGACGTATTTATATGGGGAAATATCACTGGAGCGGTAGTAGCAATACTAGCTCTGTCACTCTGGACATTCACGTTTAAGGCTGGAGTATTCCCCAATCACTTCTGGCTACCGGATGCTCATCCTGCTGCGCCAACACCTATCTCAGCCGTTCTATCCGGGTTAGTAGTCAACGCAGGCGCATACGCCTCGATGAGGTTTTTATACACCATATTCGGGGTTTACGACCCGCTCAGCACATTCTATGAGCTATCTCCTTACTTCAAGCTCCTTCTTTCTGCCGTTGGAGCTGTCTCAGCAGTCTTTGCGTCAGTAATGATGATAATACAGAGGGATGTTAAGAGGCTTATTGCCTATAGCACTATAATGCACTTAGGATTGGTATTTACGGGCTTTTCCATTGGGACCGTTTTAGGAGTTAGAGCGTCAATATACCACGTACTCGCTCATGCTGTAGGTAAGGCGCTTCTCTTCATGAGCACAGGAGTAGCTATAGAGGTCTCTAGGACTAGGAACATATCTGACCTAAAGGCGGTCGGTAGGCTGAGCCCTGTAGTGGGAGCGTCAATAGTTATGTCCTGCCTCTCACTCGTTGGTTTACCCCCACTCGGTGGGTTCTTTAGTAAGTTCGCTCTATATCAAGCCTTTATAGAATCCGGTCGTTTCGATCTAGTTGCTGTTTTATTCATATCTTCAGGACTAGCCCTACTAGGGTACTTCAAAGTAATTCAGTCAACAGTTTTTAGCGTACCACCTAGTGATGCTGAAGCCTTTAAACTCAAGGAGCCCTCACTTAGGGCATCTCTCCTGCCTTTGCTATTCATATTGATAGCCCTAAATCCGCTTATTGTTGGAGTATTACTGGATAAGGCTTCTGAATCCGTCGTCTATGCTGATAAGTACATAGGCGAAGCTATTCGTTCTTTCCTAGAATACGTTAGAGGATTCCAGGTAGCAGCAGGTGGGTGAAATGGACGCACTAACGTTAGTTGGGCTATTAACCGTGGTTTCCGTGGTCGTGTCTATAGTCATATGGCTACCTATAGCTAATAAATCCAGGGTTAGGAGGACTGAGGTATATCTCTCGGGAGAACCCCAAGCACACTTCTCCATAGGTATTACGGAGATCTCCTGGGCGGTTAGGAGGGTTTTTGAAAGACTGTACTCAACACTACTAAACCACGTACAAACGGGTGTATTCAACGACTGGTTTTCGATATCTCTCCCATACTTACTACTCCTTTTAGTCCTACTCACCGTAGCTATTGTAGCGAGAGGAGGTGTATAAAAGTGGACCTCGCCGACGTCTTCGGGAGAGCGCTGTTCACAGCACTAGTTTATCCAGGTTTTCTATTCCTAGTTGTCCTAGGGTTACTGTCGCAGTGGTATAGGCGTAAGCTTGTGGCTAGACTCCAGAACAGGGTTGGCCCTAAGTACGTGGGTCCGGCAGGCATTCTTCAACCATTTGCCGACATTTACAAGCTGCTATTCGTTAAGGAGTTAGTCACAGGTTCCTATAGCCCGGCCAGGTTCTTGGTGTACGTGCTTACACTAGGTATAGCGGCTCTCGCGACTAGCACCATCTTTCTACCTCTATCACCGTTCTCGTTTGGAGTGAGCTACGATGTCTTGCTGTTTATATACTTAACGCTATATGCCTCCATAGCGTTTGCTTTAGTAGGTTTCGGAAGTGTTTCGCCATATCCGAGTTTCGGGGGAGTGAGGTACACTACCATGATGCTAGTGTTTGAACCGACGGTGGCTCTATCTCTACTAGCCATGGTGCGCGTACTAGCTCCACACAGTCTTTCTATATA
>Ga0105163_1001420_pt1 | contig 12638 bp, 9 predicted proteins | sample JNZ110809AmetaG_FD_81531 | JGI IMG/M metagenome (GOLD analysis project Ga0105163, IMG submission 81531) | Hot spring microbial communities from Jinze hot spring, China to study Microbial Dark Matter (Phase II) - JNZ 110809A | ecosystem: Environmental > Aquatic > Thermal springs > Hot (42-90C) >... | reverse complement strand
CATGCTTACATGAAGGGAGCCCCTGAAGTGGTTTTAGAAAGATGCACCAGGATTCTTGAAGACGGTATTGAAAAGCCTCTGACTGAAGAAGTGAGGAGAAGAATACTTAAAGTCAACGAGCAACTTGCGGAAAACGCTTTAAGAGTATTAGGCATTGCCTATCGACGCTTACCGGAGAATATTAAGCATGATGAGGCAGTTGAGAGAGAAATGGTTTTCCTAGGCCTACAGGGGATGATAGACCCTCCGAGGGAAGAGGCGATAGAAGCCAATAAGACCTGTCAGAGAGCAGGGATTAAGACTGTTATGATAACCGGTGACCACAAGCTGACAGCTATCGCTGTCGCCAAGGAAGTTGGGATCTTTAAGGAGGGGGACATAGTTTTAACAGGAGACGAATTGGATAGGTTGAGCGATGAGGAGTTTGAAAACATTGTTGAGAAGGTAACTGTTTACGCCAGAGTCTCCCCTGAGCATAAGCTTAGGATAGTTAACGCGTTGAAGAAAAAAGGCCATATCGTCGCTATGACTGGTGACGGAGTCAACGATGCTCCCGCTGTTAAAGCCGCTGATGTCGGGGTGGCAATGGGCATAACGGGTACGGATGTTACAAAAGAGGCTTCTGACCTTATTCTGACAGATGATAACTTTGCAACAATCGTTAAAGCTGTTGAACAAGGCAGAGTGATATACGACAATATTAGGAAGTATGCCCGTTTCCTCCTTGCATGCAACTTTGACGAGCTACTAGTAATAGGGACATTCGCCATCCTAGGCGGGATATTCGGCGAAACAATGTTTCCACTACCACTCTTACCTGCGATGATATTATGGATAAACCTAGTTACTGACGGCGGGCCAGCGATAGCATTGGCAACAGACCCTCCGGATGTTGACGTAATGGATAGGCCTCCGCGTAAGCCTGAGGAGGGGATATTACATGGAATGGGGGCTTTCATAATAGCTTCATTCCTGCTACAGGCTGCCGGTACATTCCTCGTATTCTGTCTAGAGTATTATGTTTGGCCTTCACACCCGTGGATGCGTCCAGACGGAACAATAGACGAATTGGCTAGAGAACTTACCTACAGGGAGGCTACTACAACAGCCTTCGTGCAAGCAGCAATGTTCGAGCTTTTCGTAGTGTGGAACTGCCGCTCGGAGAAACACAGTGTCTGGAGAATGGGTAGAAAAGCTTTCAGAAACAAGTTCTTCGTAATAGCCGACTTATTATCAGCAGTATTAACAATTGGAATAGCCTACATACCGGTAACACAGCAACTATTCCACTTGACAAGTTTAAGTCCAGTGGACCTTGCATACGTTATAGGCGTTGCCAGTTGGGGGCTCTTCATACTTCCTGAAGTATTCATGGGTAAGAAAGTCTGGAAGTGGGAGTAAATAAAAAGAATCAACATACACTCAAACGAGATTCAACCGTGAATTAAAAATAATCTTGAATCTCTCATAACTTTCAATCTTTTAATTCCAATACAGCTCCTTGCTAAACTCTCGTTTTTATTTTTTGTTTGCAACTTCTTAAATTTGGTAAGACTTAAAAATTTGCTTCACACGCCCTTCCGCCAAGGAATATGACGGAGGCAGTATGCCTTGTCCACTAAAAATTGTATAGTTGTATTTGCTGGAATAAGATTAGGCGATGTGAGTCCAAACATATACGGGTTCAACATCGAACACATACCTGGATTAATCTACGGAGCGATATTCGACGAGGATAATCCGCTATCGGACAGTAGAGGATTCCGCAAAGACGTGGTTGAAGCATGTAGGAGAATAAAAGTACCATTATTGAGGTGGCCGGGTGGAAACTTTGTCTCAGGATATAATTGGCTGGATGGCGTCGGACCTAGAAATGAGCGTCCAATAATATATGACCTTGCTTGGGGAGCTGAAGAGACGAACCGCTTTGGAACTGACGAGTTTATAGAATTCTGTAGGCTAATTGGCGCAGAGCCCTTCATAACTGTTAATGCTGGATCTGGAACAGCCATAGAAGCTGCGAGGTGGGTTGAGTATTGCAATCGCAAGGGCAAAACATACTACGCCAGTTTGAGAGAGAAATACGGTCATCCAGAACCCTACAATGTTAAATACTGGAGTTTGGGAAACGAGATGTGGGGAGACTTTCAAATAGGGAATCTCCCTGCAAAAGAGTATGCGCGGAAAGCAAGAGACTTTGCTAAACTAATGAGGAGGGTTGATCCTAATATAAATTTGACAGCAGTAGGCCATACATTGAGGGCAAGCCCAGAGTGGAACATTACAGTGCTAACTAGCCTCATCGACTTGATAGACAATATTTCAGTACATGAATACTTTTTTGGACTATTGACTCGGGATGAGGAAGAGAACTATTATAGAATATTGGCTTGTCCAGTATTTGCAGACGAGGGGTTAAAAATTGTTGAGGACACGATAAGTGTTGCCCGAGCCATTTATAAAGCAAGGGGGCTGGGTGAAGAGGTTTTTGCAATACCTCGCCGTCCACCCGAGAGAGAGATAGGAATATCCTTTGATGAATGGAATATTTCAGGCTCTCATACTCTTAGAGACGCGTTAGCCATATGTAGAATTCTAAATGTCTTTCAGAGGCATGCGAAGCATCTGAAAATAGCATGCATGTTCCCGCTAATACATTACCATGAGGGTGCTAGAATGAGGGGAGGGTTGGAATTTTTCCACTCACCACTAACAGCCTACAAGGATACTCTAGTCCTAGAGGCCGGATATTATGCATTCGACCTATACGTTAACCACACGGGTAAAATCGCAGTCTTAACACATGTTGAATCCGAAAACTACAGCTTGAATATCAAGGTTAGTGACGGAGGCTGGGAGCCAGAAGTATCCTTTAATAACATCCCGTACTTGGATGCCAGTGCAACCCTGAGTGAAGATGGAAAGACTCTTTCCCTAGCGGTGGTTAACGCACATAAAGATTTGGATATCGAATGCTTAATCAGTCTTGTAGACTTTACTCCAGGCGGGAAGGGGCAAGTATTTGAGTTGAATGCCAAAGACGTGAAAGCATGCAATAATAGAGATGAGAAGAATAATATTGTGGTTGTAGAAAAACCTAGTATAGAGGTAGGTGAAAAATTCACCTATACTTTCCCAGCGCACTCGGCAACCGTAATAAAAATACCAGCAGCAAAAGGCTAAAGCATTTTTCTCTTAAATCATTATTTCTTCACATGTTTCTTCTAATAATAGACTAAGTTTTTAACAATGTTGGCAATTTTTCATAACCCTCCATATTCCGATTTTAACGAGGGTCTCGAATGTTTATTTCTAAGTAAAAGCTTTGTTCCTTCAATGCTAATTAAAGTCACAACGGATAAGCCAATAGCGATCAGAAAGCTTTCTAGATCCAGTTCGATTACTCCGATTGCTTGACGAGTAATTGGAAAGCTAATTAAAACCGATAGGAGAAGGATCTCCCAAAATATAGCTGCAAGCAGAAACTTATGTGGACGCACCTCCAAGATAGTATACTTCAGGGAGCGACAGGCTAAGGCAAGGACTAATTCGAATAGGATAAACGTTATGAAGACTCTCGTACGAGCGAGCTCTTCATTAGGAAGAGAAGTTAGGAAGAGCCAAATGATCAACGGTACTTCTACGATTAATGCACGGATAAGGAAGGATTTTACATCTATGGTAAATATTGTCTCTTTTGGATTTCTAGGAGGCCTCTTCATTATGTCAGGATCTGGCGGGCTCAGGCCTAAAGCTAAGGCGGGAAGACCGTCCGTAGCGAGGTTAACGTAGAGGATTTGTACTGGAAGTAAAGGCATTGGGAATCCGAGCAGGATAGCTATGGAAAGCATTACTATCTCCACTAGATTGGCTTGTAGAAGATAGGTAAGGTATTTCTTAATATTATCATAGATCCATCTGCCGAGTTCAATAGCTTTCACTATTGTTGCAAAATTATCATCTGCTAAAACCATATCTGCTGCCTCTTTAGCAACTTCTGTGCCCGTAATACCCATGGCCACACCAATACTAGCATGCTTCAGAGCCGGCGCATCGTTTACACCATCTCCAGTCATCGCAACCACATAGCCCCTCTCCTTCCACGCTCGAACAATCTTCAGTTTATGCTCAGGGGAAACCCTGGCGTAAACAGTCACTTTCTCAACTATTTCGGCTAATTCTTCTTCTGAAATTTTCTCCAATTCGTCGCCTGTTAAAACTATGTCCCCCTCCTCATAGATTCCAAGTTCTTTAGCTACTGAAATAGCCGTAAGCTTATGGTCACCAGTTATCATAATCGGTTTTATTCCTACTCTCTTGCATATTTGCACTGCTTCTATCGCTTCTTCTCTTGGAGGATCCATCATTCCGATTAAGCCGAGAAATATCATATTGTTTTCAACGGATTCTTCATTTAAACTGTTTAGATTTTCGGTTGTTCTTTTATAAGCAAAGCCTAGGACTCGAAGCGCGTTTCCAGCCATTTCATTATTAACTCTCAATATTTCTCTCTTTCTCTCTTCAGTCAATTCTCTAATACCATCTAATTCGTATATATGAGTACATTTTTCTAAAAGTTTTTCTGGGGCACCCTTCATACATAAAAGTCTGTCGCCTTCAGGAGTTGAGTGGATTGTCGTCATGATTTTCCTCTCGGAGCTGAATGGAACTTCACTAATCCGTGGGTATTGATTTCTAACTTCCTCTTGTTTCAACCCAGATTTTATAGCAACAACAAGAAGCGCACCTTCAGTTGGATCACCCTTAATATGCCACTTAGCGTTTTCATGTATTAGCTCAGAATCGTTGCATAAAAGTGCGCATTTCATTAAAAGCTTGAAACACTCGCTGTTGAGAATTTCTACACTACCATCGTCGACTTGAAAACTCCCCTCAGGGACATAACCGACTCCAGATACTTCGATCATATGATTAAGCAGGTAGATTTTTCTAACAGTCATCTCACCCTTGGTTAAAGTTCCAGTCTTGTCTGAACATATAACATTCACCGCACCTAAAGTTTCTACAGCAGGCATTCTTCTTACGAGAGCATTTCTCTTAGCCATCTTATACATCCCTATTGCGAGACTACCGGTTACTACTGCTGGCAAAGCTTCAGGTACTGCTGCAACCGCCAGAGCCACACTGAAAAGCAAAGTTTGCAGTAATGGAGTACCCTTGTAAACTCCTATTATCATCGTTATTATCGCTACGGATAGTGCTATCATTCCAAGCCACCTACCGATTTCCTTAGCCTTCTTCTCAAGAGGAGTTTCTTCCTTTTCAGTAGCTGCAACGTTTTTAGCAATCTTTCCAAATTCCGTATTCATACCCGTTGCTACAACCACTGCCTTCCCCTTGCCCCCGACAACCTCTGTGCCAGAGAAAACCATGTTCCTCCGGTCTGAGACAGGCGTACCCTCGGGTAGAGGAGCCGTATCTTTGAAAACAGGCATAGACTCACCGGTAAGAGAAGCCTCATTGACACGCAGGTTAATCGCTTCTATTAATCTGGCATCGGCAGGAACCTTATCTCCCTCTTTTAATACTATAACGTCTCCTGGAACAACTTCTCTCAATGGTATTGTTACTTCTTTCGAATCCCTTACGACGGTAGTGACTGGATTAAGCATTTTCTTAAGGGCTTCCAATGCTTTTTCAGCGCGATACTCTTGATAGAAGCCTAGTGTAGAAGATATTAGGACTATAACAAAGATAATAACTGCATCAACATCATGGCCCGTAGCTAGGGAAATAAGCGTCGCACCAAGGAGAATAATTATAAGAATGTTTTTAAATTGGTTGAGGAAAATCCGCAGAGGCGAGGTCTTTTTACCAGTCTCAAGTTCATTAGGACCATATTTCTCCAGCCTTGCACTAGCCTCTTCATTGGATAGTCCCTGAGGGCTAGTGTTCAGTAAGCGTAAAACATCTTCTGCACTTAGAGAGTAAACTATTCTTGTGGCTTCTTCCTGATAAGACATCATTTCGCATTACTTAGCCTCCTTTTTTAATTTTTCCTCGCTCCACGAAGGGAGGTTCACATATAATAGTTGTGTTTTAGATATCCGGAGGTCAGAAATATTGTTATCGATAATTGGAGGTTATTGGAATTAAAATTTTTAATTCAACTAAAGATAGGTATTAATCGAAATCTTAAGGTCTACGAGGTGCTCCGCAATTGGGACATTCAATTTCACTTTCAGGATAAGTGGTTCCGCAATACTTACACGTTACAGTTTTTTGAGGAATTGAGACAAGTAGTTTTCTCTTAGCTTCTTCATACTCCAATTGTGTTATTGCCCCTTCATCTAATAATCTTTTAAGCCTCCCTAATTCTCTGAAAATTGAAGCTACAGCCATTTTTTGCTCACGAGCTTCGCGCCATTTTACAATCTCACCTCTTAGAATATCTGCTACTTTTTCAGGATTTTTAATATCCCAGAAAATGTTCCTTCTTCCTTTTAATAAAATTGATAGTATCGATCCTAGAAATATGGTTCGAGCACCCTCTGTTATAACGATTGGCTCAGAATACGATGCCCCAGCACCTGTTAAAGTAAAAGCTAATGAGCCACAATTAAACTTTCTAGCTAAAAAGCCTTGTTGAATATGGACTTCTTTTATTTCATCGAAAGATATTATTTTAACATAACCGCTGAGGATTCCAGATCTCTCTATTTTAACTGATTCTTTTCCCACACAATACGTAAATGACCTTTTATAAAGACAATGTAAGATGAAAAATAGTATCGATAACACTAGCCAAGAGGATATGATGAGGGGGAAGAATATTAAAGTCGCTGCCATAAAGAATATAGTTAAAATTGATATAAAAGACAGTTCTCCAAGGAGCTGTTGAAAAGAGGGAGAAAAGAGTCGGGATACGAGAGCTAATAAGAACAAGAGGAAGAATAGCAAAGCTAAAGGAAGCAGTAATAGGGGGAATATAACTGGGGCGAAAATCAGCAATATCGTTATCGTAATAAAGTTTATGATGAACTTCAAAAATGTTTTCTTCAGTAACGGTCTACCGGTCCATAATACCTCTTCTGAATTCATTTAATCTATTTTTACCTAACATTATCTTCCATAAGAATTTAAAGTTATCGTCAAGGATTTCCTTCCCTATGCTTCTCATTCAGGGATTTTTATATCATATTATCTCAATGTAGCTTATGGAGGAATTGGAAGTATCCAAGGGCCTCCTTGGCCTTGGACCATTATGACTATTACCTTCCCCTCGGTTTCAGCCATCTTTTTCAGGGCCTCAACTAATATGTATAACTGGGCTATTTCCTTCTCAGCCATATTGCATTTTTCAGCTATCTGACTAATGGCTTCAGCCGTTCCCTGGGCCCTAATTATTGTTGCATTAGCGTCAGCATATGCTAAAACTAATACCTTTGCTGCTTGAAACTCTGCCGCCAGCTTCTCCTGTTCCGCAGACAATTTGGCTTCAATAGCGTCTGTGAACTTTCTCGGAAGGCTAATTTCTCTCAAGTCTATGCCTTCAAGAATAATTGCTCCCCGGAGTGTAGGCTCCTCATTAAGTGCTTTTTCAAGCAGGCTGTTCACAGCCACCGCAATCTCCTCCCTCTTTGTAATCGTCTCCATGGCTGTGTATTTGCTACTTACATCTCTCAGAGTCTCTCGAATGAGAGGAACTATGGTCCTACTTTTCCAGTCTAACTCGGGATATTTTTTGAAAAGATCAAGTACACTAGAAGGATTAATACGCCAACGAACCGTAATATCTACTTCCACTGCTAGTCCATCTTTCGTTAAACATCCTACTGCTGGAAAGTCTCCTGTTCTCCCCCCCTCTGTCCACATGTGGATTACATCTACTGCAACATAAACCTTTTTCTCATAAGCCCAGGGTGCTTTAGCAAAGAAGAACCATTGTGCTGTTGCCCCGTCTCCTTTTGTAGTCACTGTTCCAGCTACAGGGTCTATAATTAGGGTAATATATCCAATTTCCGTAGTAACCAAGGTGAGGGAGAATAGTATAGATGTTATTACGATAAATAATATGATTGCAATGATTATAGAAAGGATTCTAAGTGGAATTCCTGTCCGTTCTATCCTTATTTCATGCCTCTCCATTCAATATCGCTTCTAAATCGTAGCAGTAACGATTTAAAAACTTATCTTTTGGAAAAAAAGAATGCTCATACGTAAAGTGTAGAGATATCTAAATCTAATTAAATTCTAAACGAATTTCATCCAAAAATTTTCTCTCAATTTATTAGGATTAAAATAATTGGTAATGTATATTCATTTAAAGTTCCATCTTCTCCGCCTCAGTCTAAATCTCCAGAATCACCCAAGGAATAGATAGATCATAGAAAAAGAAGGTTGATAGGATAATCGTTTCACATCTAGTTGAAAAACCTAGTTACTTCAAGTAATGCTTATTTAGTGCTAATCCTATTGAAATTTACTATGGGTATAATTCATATAGAGGGCATTATCAAATGGGGCGAAAAAGAAGAAAGAGTAAAGTTCTTAGTCGATTCGGGTGCAACATATACGGTTATCCAGCGTAGCATATGGGAACGCTTAGGTTTAATACCCAAAAGGTCTGTAGAGCTCATTCTTGCAGACGGTTCAACCATAATCCGTCAGCTTTCCGAAGCCATCATAGAACTACCCTCTTACGGGCAGTATTATACTCCAGTTATATTGGGAGAAGAAGGCGATGAAAATCTCCTCGGCACGGTAACGCTTGAAATATTTGGGCTAATGCTGGATCCGTTGAAGAGAGAGCTGAGACCAATCAAAGCAATTCTTAAACTATTTAATGCTATGAATGTTTAGTGTTTAAAGTAGAATAGAAAATTTAACGGTTAATTGAATGTTAACCTAAGCTTTTGATAATAATCTTCAAAAATTCAATGATGCCTTATCTGTAGCTTTACCGCTAACTGTTTATCATTTTATAAACGAGTTTTAAGTCATTTATTCCACCAGCAGCTTCAATACAATCCTTGTCATATTTACCCCTTTAGGGGTAAACTTTATAAAATTCTTTCCCCCTATAACAAAATATTGGACCTAAATGATGGAAATTCGAGCACAGGGTCTTTTCCAAAGGCCTAACGGTTTCCCGAGGCTCTATGGGTGGGGAAAACTGAAAGAAGCGTCTACTGCTAAATCCCCTTAGAGGGCTAGTAAGTATCCAGTGAACTCTGATAAATCAAGTTTTCTTCTGGCCACGTCGAGTTTTATCATATAGGCTTCCATGTCCAAGGCTCCAAATATAAGGGGAACTGGCAAAATCGTCGACTAGGAGGGGTTGGATGACGATCCCCTTGTTTTCGATCTCGATTATGAGATTGCAATAGTATTTACAATGGACTTTATGCCCATCAGCTACCGTAACCTCGATCTGAATCAGAAGGTTTCGTGGTGTGGAAAGTTCATTGGCCAATTCGCTATTAATGAGCGACCTCGATGTACCACTATCGAATATGACGCTCAACTTCTGCTCTTTCTTATCGCCCTTAACGGACAAAAGCTCCCTTACTATGCCCAACCATCTTGCCTCTAACTCATATTCGATTATAACCAGCTGTTTTAAGCTTAAACTTTTCAGGATTTTGTTAATCCATGTCGGTCTAAACGGAAAAAGACGCTTGAGAACGAATTGAACCCATTTTATTTTAAAAGAAGCCTTCATTTAAAGCCATTCAAGCATATACAATAGCAAAGACCATCATAATACCCTTTATACTTAACCATCTATAAGAGTGAGATAAATTTAGTAGTCAAGCTTGCTTATAGCTTCTCTGCTTCCTTTCTGTTGATGGATCCCGTTATCTATGGGTATTTCTCAGCAAATCCTCCATCCTAGCTCCCCAACCATATGTTTCGATTGCGCTTAGCGCGCTATAAGCCAGATTCTGCAACGATGTTGTAAAAGATTGCTACGGAAACCTAATGGCTTTGGACCGGAAAAAGGAGATGCGGGCCCGCTGGGATTTGAACCCAGGATCTTCGGCTCCGAAGGCCGACGCCTTTATCCTGGCTTGGCCACGGGCCCATGTAAATACGTTTGAATGTTATACTTAAACCTGTTTGATTACCAGATTACAAAGCATTATTCATATTATCGTTTAGCTTTATTTTCTCTATGAAAACCGAACATTCTACTGAAGTGGGTAAGTTTCTTTACTGCTCAAGCTTATTAGAGGAGGAGGTTGCAAAGACTTACCGTCACTTAGCCGAAAGCATAAGAGACAAGGATATCAAATGCTTTTTAAACTATATCTCTGACGATTCACATAAGCATGCCAAAGTACTCATGGTTCTCAGCGAGCATTTAACGAGTTGCAATAAGCCTAGCTTTGAAGAGTGTGAAAAGGTTTTGGGAAGCTCCTGGAGAAACCTCATGGAGAAAGCCAAGATGATTCAGGAAGAGTTTGAAATAGATAATCGTAAGCTTGTCGAGTTGATAGACGGTTTAGTAAGGTTTGAAGGCGTTGTAGCAGAGGAGTATCTAACGGTTCTAAGCATGAAAACAATAGAGCTCATGGCAAAAGAATCCGAGCTGAATATTGAGCCTTACAAAATAATCTTCGAATGGATAGTTGAAGATGAGAAAAGACACGAGCAAATTTTAAAACTCATTAAGAACCTAGTTAAAGTGGGACAGTAATAAATAATCAACCACTTATTTCTAATTTTTTAGCTGTTCCAGTAGATATGTGCCAATGTCAGAAGCTAGATATTGTCGATGATTTTTCTTAGGCACAACTTGAATCATTAATAATCCCGTGCAACCACAGCCAACTACGCATACGTTATCTGCTATCTGTATTTCAAAGCCTATAATACCGTTTGTAAACATGTCCTTATTTTATTGAAATATCTTGGTCGCTTCATATCTTTTTGAAAACTATTTCTGGCTTACTTATTCTATGTCCAGGTTTGATTGCAAGTTCTCCCGCTGAATCCCAACCGTAATCTTCGGGTAGTCCATCCAGATTAAGCATCTTCCATATTTTTTCAGAAGAACTGGGTAGGTAGGGACGTAGTGTTATTGCTAATGTCCTAACTGCATTTACGCAGAGAAACAATGCGTTTGGATCCTTTGTCTTCCAAGGCTCTTTAGCCTGTAAAAACCTATTGCATTGAATAGAGAAGTCAGCAACTTCCTTTAAAGCCTTGTCTATTTCATAATTCTCAAATTTTTCTCTCATAGTATTAGGAAGCATCTTAATACTCTCTAAAAGCCTCATACAATCTCTGTCATTCTCATAATCGTGTGGTTCAGGCACTTCTCCGTTGTAAAGATTCCAAATAAGCGTTAATGTTCTGTGAATAAAGTTACCTATGTTTCCAACGAGTTCTCCATTAACCCTTTCCACCAATGCTTTCTCGCTGAAGTCTCCGTCTTCGAAGAACGGTATGTCCCTCGCCAAGAAATATCTTACAGCATCAACTTCATACTTCTCCAATAGCTTAAACGGGTCTATTGCAGTTCCCTTTGACTTAGAGAGTTTTTCCCCGCCTATTGTGATGTATCCATGGACGAGAATATGCTTTGGTAGTGGAATGCCACAGGAAAGCAGAATAGCCGGCCATATTACTGAGTGAAACCAATTTATGCCCTTTCCGATTAAGTGAACGTCTGCAGGCCAGTACTTCTTATACTTCTCTCCATCTGGATAACCTAGTGCTGAAATGTAGTTTACTAATGCATCTACCCAAACGTATATCTTGTGCTTAGGGTCAAAAGGCACTTCCACGCCCCAGCCTACTCTCGACCTGCTTACTGCAAGATCTCTTAATCCTTCAGATTTTATCCTGGCAATCATCTCCTGCTTCCTTTTCTCAGGGATGATAAATTGGTTTTGCTCGATTAATTCTAACACCTGCTTCTCATATTTGCTTAATCTAAAGAAGTAGCATTCTTCTTCGATATACTCTGGTTCCGTACCATGCTCAGGACACTTACCGTCGACAAGGTCTTTCTCAGTCTTGTATTCTTCGCAACCGTAGCAATAAAGGCCACTATAGCTACCCTTGTAGATATCCCCGTTTTCAAACATTTTCTTGAATATCAGCTGCGATACTTTACGGTGTCTTTCTTCCGTTGTCCTTATGAAATCGTCGTTTGAAATATTGAATGCCCTACAGAGCTCTTGGAACCTTTTAGCATTCCTGTCTATAAAATCCTTAACTTCTAAACCCGCTTCTCTAGCGGCTTTTTCGTTCTTAGCAGCGTTTTCATCAGTACCCGTTAAGAAGAAAACGTCCCTGCCGATAAGCCTATTCCATCTCGCTATAATGTCTGCACACACCTTCTCGTATAAGTGGCCTAAGTGAGGATAGGCATTAACGTAGTCTATTGCAGTCGTTATGTAGAATTTCTCCCGTGGCAAATCTAAATGAAACCTTTTTCTAGACAATTTAACCTTATCGTTAAACCGAGCAAAGCAATATCATCATAGTCTATCAAAGAACCGCTGGATTCCGAATGATCCAAGCTTTTTAATATCTGACTGGTAAGATTAAGGTTCATTTAACCCTCCTGTTTAGAACCGATTTTAATTTCCACAGATTTGCACACCTTACCATACTCATGGATAGTGCCTCATCCCTATGGCCTTATGGCCAATATAGGGGAT
>Ga0105163_1001418_pt1 | contig 12655 bp, 9 predicted proteins | sample JNZ110809AmetaG_FD_81531 | JGI IMG/M metagenome (GOLD analysis project Ga0105163, IMG submission 81531) | Hot spring microbial communities from Jinze hot spring, China to study Microbial Dark Matter (Phase II) - JNZ 110809A | ecosystem: Environmental > Aquatic > Thermal springs > Hot (42-90C) >... | reverse complement strand
GGCGCGGTGGTGGACTTCGCATTGCGGAACCCCACGGACAACCAGATTGTGCAGACCAACCCGGTCACTCTGGAAGCTCTGGTGGAACGCCTGGGCATCTCCATCCCGCCAGCCAATAACTTCGACCTGGCCCTCGACCTCGGACCGGGTTGCCCGGATCAATTCGCCCGGGAGCCATGCCGATAGTAACCTGTGGGGTGGATCCGAGCTTTTCAGTAATCATATGATGGCCCTACCCTCCGGGTAGGGCTTGCGCGGCTGACCTTTCCTCTCCGTGGCCCAAAGAGCCACGGAGAGGGGGAAGCGAAAAATCTGGGGAGAAAGTCAATTTGCACGGGCGTTTCTTTATCCTGGATGATTCAGTGAGGGAAGCATGGCAGATCAACGGATTCGGGTTCTGATCATCGATGATGTTCCGGAAACCCGGGAGAACCTCAAGAAGCTTCTGATGTTCGAACATGATATCGAGGTGGTGGGCTCGGCAGCCACCGCGGAGGAAGGAATCCGGCTGGCCCGGGACCTTCAGCCGGATGTCGTCCTGCTGGACATCAACCTCCCGGGGATGAGCGGGATCTCGGCCGTGGAACAAATCATGGAGGCCGCGCCGCTCACCCAGGTGGTGATGATGTCCGTCCAGAGCGATGCGGACTATCTGCGGCGGGCGATGCTGGCTGGGGCCCGGGATTTCCTTTCCAAACCCTTCTCCGCCGACGAGCTGGTCGCCACTGTCCGCCGGGTGCATCGGACGCGCCGGCCGCCGCCGGTCCTGCCCCCGCCAGGGTCGCTGGGGCCAGGGGTGGGACGTGGAGCCCAGGGGAAAGTGGTAGCCGTTTACAGCCCGAAGGGAGGGGTAGGAACCACTTTGATCGCGGTGAACCTGGCCGTGGCCCTGCAAAAGCCGGAGCGCCACGTGGTCCTGATCGATGCTTCCCTGCCCTTTGGGGATGTGGGGGTGTTCCTCAATTTACAGGGACCCCGGAATATCGCGGACCTGGCTCAGATGGACGAGGTGGATCCGGAGGCGTTCACCCTCTCCCTGCTCTCTCACGCCTCCGGGTTGAAAGTGCTCCTGGCCCCGCCCCGGCCAGAGCTGGCGGAGTATGTGACGGCCGAGGCGATGAAGCATATCCTGAGCATGGCACGGACCCTCTTCCATGTCGTAGTGGTTGACACCACAACCCAGCCCACAGACACCACGCTGTTGATCCTGGACGAGGCGGAGCAAATCGTGCTGGTGGTCACGCCGGATGTGCCGACGATCAAGAACGCCCGCCTGTTCTTCGATGTGATCACCCAGCTGAACTACCCCCCGCAGAAGACGTTGATGATCCTGAACAAGATGGATCGTCGCTTCGGTATCACCGCCGAGATGGTGGAGCAGGCCCTCAAACACCCGGTGGGCGCCCAGATCCCATGGGACGAGGTCACAGTGTTGAACTCCATCAACAAAGGAAGCCCGCTGGTCGCCCAGCGGTCCAGGCCGATCGCTCAGGCGATCCTCCGGCTGGCCGGACGGGTCGAGGAAGCGCTGTTCGCCCCCCGCGAAGCCGAGGAGGCCCGAAAGCGAGGCAGCCGTTGAAGGTTGGGAGGGGCCTCCTCACAGCGCTTTGAGCCACGGGAAGAACGCTCCGGGGCTGGACAGGTGACCTTTGACAGCCTGCCCAGCCCCAGAACCTGGGGGATGGATCTGGAACTTAGGGAGGTGGAACAATGTCTCTCCTGAGGCGAATTCAGGGCAACCAGCCCTCTTCCTCGCCTTCTCCGAACCCGGAGCCTGCGCGCGCCACACCGGCCTCGGAGCCCACATCCGCGCCTCCCCGTCGTCCGTTTCCCACGACAGGGGGGATGCGAGATGCTTATGTGGACCTCAAAAACCGCATCCAGGCGAAGCTTCTATCAGAACTGGAACCCACCCTCGATTTCTCACGCACGGATGAGCTGCGGGCGATGATCGAGGAGAAGTTCGATGCTGTCCTGATGGAAGACCACATCGTCCTCAGCCGCCTGGAGCGGCAACGGCTCTTCGAGCAGATCGTCGCCGAGATCCTGGGCTTCGGGCCCCTGGAGCCGTTGCTGAAGGATGATACCATCACGGAGATCATGGTCAACGGCCCGAAGAAGGTCTACATCGAGCGCAACGGGAGGATCGAACGGACGAACGTGGTCTTTGAGAACGATGAGCACCTGATGCGCATCATCGAGCGCATCGTCGCCCCCCTGGGCCGGCGGGTGGATGAGAGCATGCCGTATGTGGATGCCCGGCTGCCGGACGGCTCGCGCGTGAACATCGTGATCCCGCCGATCTCCCTCATCGGCCCGGTGGTGACCATCCGGAAGTTCTACCGCACGCCGCTCACGGTAGATGATCTGATCCGCCTGGGCTCAGCTACACCCGAGGTGATGGAGTTCCTGAAGGCATGTGTCCAGGCGAAGATCAACATCGTGGTCTCCGGTGGGACCGGCTCCGGGAAGACGACGCTGCTCAACATCCTCTCCGGCTTCATCCCGGAGGGGGAGCGCATCATCACCATTGAGAACGCAGCGGAGCTGCAGCTGCGCCAGGAGCACGTGGTGACCCTGGAGACCCGCCCGCCGAACATCGAGGGGAAGGGCGAGATCACCATGCGGGATCTGGTGATCAACGCCCTGCGGATGCGCCCGGATCGGATCATCGTCGGCGAGTGTCGCGGCGGAGAGGCCTTCGACATGCTCCAGGCGATGAACACCGGCCACGAGGGCTCGATGACCACCATCCACGCCAACAGCCCCCGGGATGCCCTGGCCCGCCTGGAGAACATGGTCCTGATGGCCGGAACGGATCTGCCCCACCGGGCGATCCGGGAGCAGATCGCGATGGCCATCGACCTCATCGTCCAGACCGCACGGATGCGCGACGGCTCCCGCAAGATCGTCTCCCTCACGGAGATCCAGGGGCTGGAAGGAGAAGTGATCACCACCACGGAGCTGTTCAAGTTCGAACAGTACGGGATGGAAGGCGGCAGGATCGTCGGCCGCCTTGTGCCGACCGGGATCCGACCGCGCTTCATGGACCGCCTGGAGGCGGCTGGCATCCGGCTGCCCCCCGCGATCTTCGGCGCCGGACGAAGGTGAACGGGTAGGGCAACTGCGAGCAGTTGTCCTACCCTACCATACCCTATCGCTTGCGCCGCGCCATACAAATTCCCGAAGTGCTATGAAAAAATGAAGGGGAAGCCATGGCTTGGCAGACTTATGTGCTGGTTGGGGGAGGCATTCTGATCCTTATTCTTCTGCTGTTCTACATCTTTGGGGGCGAAGAGGAAGAGGTCGCCGAGCGACTGGAACGTTATGCGGCCCCTCGAACCCCAACGGATCGAGCGCCATCCCGGCCCAGTGGTCCGCGACCCTCTCCTTTGGGAGCCGCGGTCGACCGGGCCATTGCTGGGCGTGGATTTGCAGAGGATCTTCGGATCCAACTGGCGCGAGCTGATCTTAAACTGACTCCAGGCGAGTTCCTAATCCTGCAGATCCTAAGTGCCTTATTCGGACTCTTCGTTGCCCAGCAGATCTTTGGCCTGTTGCCGCTGGCCACCCTGGGTCTGATCTTTGGCATCTTTGCACCGCGTCTCTATGTGGCCTGGCGGCAGCGACGTCGCCTCCAGGCCTTTAATGCTCAGCTCGGCGATGCCATCAACCTGATGGTGAACGGGCTGCGCGCCGGCTACAGCATCCTTCAGGCTATGGAGGCGGTCGCTCGTGAGTTGCCCCCGCCCATCTCCACCGAGTTCGATCGGGTGGTGAAGGAGCAGCAGCTGGGCCTTTCTCTGGATCATGCGTTGAACAACATGCTGCGTCGGGTGCATAGCGATGACCTGGAAATGCTGGTCACGGCTATCCTGATCCATCGCGAGGTGGGCGGGAACCTGGCGGAGATCCTGGACACCATCAGCTTCACGATCCGCGAGCGGGTCCGGATCAAAGGAGAGATCCGGGTGCTGACGGCCCAGCAGAGCTACAGCGGCTACATACTGCTGTTCCTGCCCATCGTGCTGAGCCTGATCCTGTTTGGGATCAATCGCGACTATATGTTGAATTTCTTCAACAGCGGGATCCTGGGCTATTTCATGATCGCCTGCACGGCCGTGATGATGCTGATCGGCTACTTCGTGATCCAGCGGATTGTCCGGATCGAGGTGTAAGAGGATGCCGAGCCTGATCCTGATCCTGGGGATTCTGGCCACAGGTGTGATCGCCCTGGCCCTGGTGATCGGCCTGGGTGCCCCGCGGGAGGAGGAGGTGCTCCAGGCCCGCCTGGCGGAGTTCGCCGCCCGGGATGTGCCCGTCACCCTGGAGGAGATCGAGCTCTCGATCCCCTTCACCCAGCGGGTGATCATCCCCATCCTTCGCCAGATCGCCGAGTTCATTAACCGCTTCACCCCTCAATCGATCATCGAAACCATACGTCGCCGATTGGAACTGGCTGGCAACCCCGTTCGCCTGGGCGCGGGCGAGTTCTTTGTGCTGCAGATTATCGCCGGCCTGGGCCTATTCGGCCTCACTCATGTGCTGCTGTTGCGGGCTCCCCCGCTCCAGCGCTGGGCATTGAGCCTGAGTATCGGCGGACTCGGGTTTTACTACCCGATGCTATGGCTCAACCAGCAAATCGCCCGGCGCAAGAAGGAAATCCTGAAGACGCTCCCGGATGCCCTGGACCTTCTGGTGATCTGTGTGGAGGCCGGCCTGGGGTTCGACGCCGCCATGCAGCGGGTGGCGGAGCGATGGAACAACGAGCTGGGGAAGGCTTTCGCGCGGGTGCTTCAGGAGATCGCCCTCGGGCGCTCCCGGAGGGACGCGCTCCGGGATATGGCCGCCCGGGTGGATCTGCCGGAGATGACCACGTTTGTGGCCGCCATTATCCAGGCTGAGCAGCTGGGGGTGAGCATCGCCAAAGTGCTCCACATCCAGGCGGACCAGATGCGCCTGCGCCGTCGACAGCGGGCGGAGGAGCTGGCCCGAAAGGCGCCGATCAAGATGCTCTTCCCACTGGTCTTCCTGATCTTCCCGGCCATTTTCGTCGTCCTCCTGGGGCCGGCCCTGTTGATCGTGATCAAGCAGTTCGGCGGCGGATTCCTTCCTTAAGTTAAGTATGGATGAGGAGCGCATCTTCAACGTGGCATTCCTCATCCGCAACATGTCGTAAAGCAGGGCAGCGCATTGAACCCTCAAATCCCTCTCCCGACAGGCTGGGATCTCTTGTCCCGGTTGCGCTTTCCTCAGTGGATCGTTCATCTCAGCGAGGAGGCTCTGGACCTCCTCTTTCCCCCGCGTTGTGCTGGCTGCGGACGCCCCGGGGGATCCTGGTGCCCGGCATGCGCTGCAGCGATCAGCCCGCTGGTGCCCCCCGTCTGTTCCCTGTGTGGCATCCCCTGGTCCAGAGGGGAACGTTGCCCACGCTGCGAAGCCGATCCTTTGCGTCTGGACGGCGTGCGCTCCTGCTACATTTATTCCGGCCCGATCCGGCGGGCACTGCATCGGCTAAAATTTCATGGACGGTATCGTCTCGCCCAGGCCCTGGCCGCGTGGATGACGGAGGGCTGGGCCCGCTTCGCAATGGAAGCCGATTTGCTGGTCCCTGTTCCAGCCTCCAGCGCACGCCAGCGCCTGCGGGGATATAATCAGGCCGCCATGCTGGCCCAGGCCCTGGCCGAGCGGGTGACGATTCCCTTCTGCCCTCGGGCGTTGCATCGGGTTCGGCCGACTCCATCCCAGGTGGGGCTGACTCAAAGCGCCCGTCGGGAGAACGTGCGGGGGGCTTTCGTCGCGGATCCTCAGTGGGTCCGGGGGAAGCGGGTTGTGGTGGTGGACGATGTCTGTACCAGCGGGGCGACGCTGGAAGCGTGCGCCGCCGCCCTCTACCAGGCCGGGGCCCAATCGGTCTGGGGATTCACACTGGCCCGGGTGATCCTGAAAGGGAGATAGGGCCAGCCGCTGCGCCTTCAATAGACGGGTTCGGGCCATGGGAAGGGGAGAAGAGAGGCCGTTTCGCCCTGCCCATGTAGCTCTTAGCAACCTGAGTCCTGGATTCTATTTGACACGGAAGGAGGATCACGATGGAGCTGATTATCCGAGGGCGAAATATCGAGATCACGGATCAGATCGAAGCGTACGCCCGGAAACGGATCGCGCGCCTGGAGCGCTTTCTGCCCACGGTTTCTCAGGCCGAGCTGGAACTCGCCCAGGAGAACACCCGAAGCCGGGATCAGCGTCAGATCGCTCAGCTCACGCTGCGGATGACCCCGGGCATCCTCCTGCGCGCTGAGGAACGCCACGCGGACCTTCTGGCGGCCATCGACCTGGTGGTGGATAAAATGGAGCGGCGGATCGAGCGCTTTAAGGGACGCCGGGAAGGACGGGTTCGCGCCGAAGCAACCGGGTCTGCCTCCACTGGGGAAGTTAGCAGCCCCGCCGGTCGCATTGTGAAGATCAAGCGGTTTGAGGTCACCGCGATGACGCCAGAGGAGGCAATCGAGCAGATGGAGCTCCTGGGCCATGATTTCTTCATCTTCTATAATCCCGATACGGCCAGCATTAACTTGGTCTACCGCCGGCGGGACGGCAATTACGGGCTGATCCAGCCGGAGCTGGCGTAACTCTCCCCGGGGCAGGTGGGTCGCTGAAAGCACCCACCTGCCCCGAACCAGAAGTCACCCAGCGACGGATACGCTCGAAACTTTAATCCGCGGGGGCCAGATAGGATTCCGCCACCCATCCCTCGAAAGCCCCATCCTCCGTCCGAACCCGACGCCAGCGCAGTCCATCCGCCTCGACCGCTTCCGGGAAAGCCCAGAGGGAGGTCCCCTCATCAAGAATGGTGACAACGGCATATGGGAGTCCAGGCCCCTCCCGAAGTCGAAGACCTATGCCTCCCGTTCCGGTGACCACCATCCGTTGTGCAACCGGCGTCGGCGTAGGGGAAGGCACGGGGGTGAGGCCCGGGGCCGGAGAACGGGTGATCAGAATCACCCGCGCGGTCACAGGAGGAGGGGATCGATGGGCCGCGGGCCGCAATCGAGCCAGCCCGACCCACAGCCCGAACATCAGCAAAACGCCTATCACCAGACCGAGCGCCTTTTTCATCCTCACCCCACAAAAGCAGCCAGTCGGTCAGGCCGAAGACCTCCTCACTGCCCAGGGGCTACCCCTCCCAGAACGGAGGCTTCTCCAGGCACCAGAGCGCCCAAAGCGCAAAGCCCCCCACCAGGGTTCCGATCAGATAGCTCTCCAGCGTGCCAGCCATGGCGATAAACAGCGCCAGGGCCCCCAGCGCCGCCTGGGCCAGATACAGCGTGAGGACGGCCTCGCGATGGGTCATCCCGGCCCGCACCAGCCGATGGGAGAGATGATCCTTTCCGGGTGTGGTGAGCGGGTTCAGGCCCCGGCGCAGCCGGGAGAAGATCACCAGCGCGGTGTCAAAGATCGGGATCCCCAGCACCAGCACCGGGACCATCCAGGTGACAAAGGCCACGTTATTCGGGAAGCGTAACTTGATCCCCAGCACGGCCATCAGAAAGCCGAGGAACAGACTCCCGGCATCCCCCATGAAAATCGAGGCCGGATTAAAGTTGTAGCGCAGGAAGCCGATGCAGGCGCCTAACACCGCGGCCGAAAGGGTACCCACCAGATACTGGCCGTTTAAAGCCGCCAGGAGCAGGAAGAAAGCTGCGGAGACCGCCCCGATCCCGCTCGAGAGACCGTCCATGTTATCGATCAGGTTGAAGGCATTGGTGATGCCGACCAGCCAGAGCAGCGTAATCAGAACGTTCAGGATCGGCCACGGGAAGAGAGAGACCATGACGCCGGTGGCCATCACGACTCCGGCGACGGCGATCTGCCCGGCCAGCTTGATCAGAGGTCGGAGCCCCCACCGATCATCCCAGATCCCCAGGAAAGAGATCGCGGTGGCCCCCACCAGAATCCCTGCCAGCTGGGGGAGGTTGTAGCGATCCTCCAGCACCAGCAGGGCGATCAGGACCGCGAGGTAGAGTGCGGCGCCCCCCAGCAACGGGATCGGCCGGGTGTGGATCTTGCGCGGGGCTGGATGATCCACCATTCCGATCCGGAAGGCCATTGCCCGGGCCACGGGCGTGGCCAGCATGGCGATCATCATCGCGCTGAGCAGGATCAACAACCAGATCGTTTGTGCCTTCATGGGATTCGGAACCTGCTGGCCGGGTTTCGACAGGCTTCAAAAGCCGCTGGCCTCTATCGCTATCCAGAGGGAGCCCGGAGGCCCTTCCCCCATCTTCAGGCTAGGTCGGGCACCTTCAACGCCCAGCTCAAAAACCAGGGGAAAAGCAACCCGGGCCTCCGGGAACACCCTATCAGCGACATACCTGCACGCTCACCCCATCCACCACCGCCGCACTTCCCAATCCTTTTCCATTATTGTAAACGCCAATGGTCAGCGTAATGATCTGGCCCATATAAGGCGTCAGGTCCAGGCTCACCGAGCCCCATGTTCCGGTGTTCGCCTGGTCCACCAGCAGGGGGATCCATTCGTTGCGAGCATTTCGGAAACCGACATAAAAGCGATCTCCACTTTCCCGGATCTGTGGGAAACGCCATAAGGTTAATGTCGCCTGCTGCCCATCCAGGAGGCTTACCCGTTGCCAGAGGGTCGCATAAGAGGGGGAAGTCGCCTGGAGATCACCCAGGCGGACGGCCCATTGTCCCTCGTACACCGGGCTCTGGACCCGCGTAATGGGGGCGCTTGGGTTCAGAATCTCCCAGGCTCCTGCCAGATCGGCTTCAAATCCCCCGTTGAGCAGCCGTTCCTCACAGGCTGGGGGTGAGGGTGAGACCGCCTCCTCCCCGCGCAAGACCAGAGGCAGGTAAAGCGTGACCCCGCGAGCGCCTGAACTCACGTAGAACCGGACGGGCGGAGGCGTCCCGGAGAGGTTGCCTGCCGCATCGAAGGCGGCCACCGTCCATTGATATTCCCCAGGAAGCAGGTTGGCCAGGAACGTGGGGGTGGTCACCGTGAAGCGGGCGCTGTTGATGATCACCACATATCCAGCCGGAGTCTCGGACCCCGTGGGGGCCCACTCGAATCGGATCGGCGGCGTGTAGGTAGCGGTCACGGTCGGAGTGATCAGCGCCGGCACCCCCGGCGGGGTCCGGTCCAGGGTAAACGTCACCGTCGCCGGCGTGAGATCCACGGTAGTCCCACGCACCGCCCGAGCCAGCACCCCATACGTCCCATCGGCCAGATCCGAAGGCGGGGTCCAGGACCAGGAAAGCCGCCCGGTTGCGGTCAGCCAGACCGGGCCGGCACCCCACCCGATCCCCGTCCACCACTGCTGATCCGCCGTCCGCTGCAGCGCCACCTGAACTCCGGTAATGTCCGATGGAGAAGCGGTCCCGGCGATCACAGGAATCTGATTCAACAGCGCGTTGGAAGCAGGCGAGGTAATCGTGGTGTCCAGCGGAGCCCCACATTGAGCCATCGCATTCAGGAGTCGAGAGAGAAGGGATGCGCGGGCGGTCATCGGCCAGATGCTTTCCAGTGGGAACCCGAAGACCACAACCTGCGGACATGGCGCGCCATAAAGAGTGGCCGCGACCCGGCCGTCCGGATATTGCATCAGCGCCTGAGCGTCGCGTCCCGGGGCCAGCACATCCGGTGTAGTCACCCGATGGCTCCCCATCGTTCCATCATCGAGGGTCAGATCCCCAATGCCATCCAGCGGGCTCCCTGAAACCGGGCGGACGGTGCGGGTCCCCGCGTCGTCCGCGACGAAGGCTGCCCGAAGCGCATCAGACAGGAAGCCCGGATCCCGCTGGCTGAGATCCTGACCCACATTGGACCCGCTGAGGATCAGCCGTCCGCCGCTGGTTAAGAAGTTCCGTAACCGCGCCCGGACGCCGTCATCCAGTGTAGGCTCGGAGAACCCCTCCTCGCCCAGCAGATAGATGACGACGGAATAGCCTTCCAGACCAATGGATCCTCCGGAGACGGCCTCATCGGTTGCCCCATCGAACGGCATGGAGAGAACGCGGCCCACGCCGGCCAGCGCATCGAAGCCGTTCATTCGTGCAAGCGGCATGCGTGTCACCACACCCAGGCTACCTCCCAGGTTCTCCATCGGCCGCATCGCCGCGTCCAGCCGGTCGAAACCATCCACCAGGAGCAGCCGAGGCGCACCCCATGGCCCGACCCGCACGCCGACAACCGGGGTGGGGAAGGATTCGCCCCCCGCGTTGAGGCCGGTTACCCGGAAGAACAGCGCGGTGCCCTCTGGCAGGCCGGAGAGCGTATACGAGGTGCCATGGACAACGATCCCATCGCTCCAGGCGAAGCCATCGGTGCTGGTATAGACTTTGTAGGCCGTGGCGGGATGGCCCAGGAGTACGCCGCCATCGCTGGGCGAAGGCTGCCAGGAAAGCGTCACCTGGCCCGGCCCCGTTTGGCGGGCCACCGGGGCTTGCGGAGGCTCTGGCAGGAAGACAGGAGCACGGCCATCGCGCTGGGCGTAATACCGCACAATTCCCTTATAAATCGCGCGGGCCACCAGCATGGCGAAGCGGGGGTCCTTGAGCGCGGCCGCGTCCTGCGGATTATCATGAAAAGCCGCTTCCAGCAGGACGCCGGGCATTGTGGAAAGCAGGCGCAATTCCCCCAGATTGGCCTGTTTCTTCCCCCGATCGATCCAGTTCGGATCCCAGCCCGCCCGGATATCCTGGATCACCTGGGTGTGCACCGCATCCTGAAGTTCCAGGCTCCCCGGGGTGCGCCGGTAGTTCGGATCGCTGTTGTCATAGACGTAAGACTCCGTTCCCCGAATGGTGCCGTTGTAACCGTTCGTGTGGAACGAGAAGTAAACCGGATCGTCGAAAGGCTCCCGCTCCCATTCGGCATAACGGGGACGAGCGGTCACATCGTCAATCTGATCCCCGCATGTGCTGTAGGTCGAGCACTGGAAGGGATCGTAAACCGAGGGTGGAGCCCCCTGGTATTTCGCCCAGTAACGCGCGGCCTCCTCCCAGCGAGGCTTTCCGCTCGGCCCCGGGCTCGGGGGCGGCCCATCGCCGGTCACCGTCCCCATCCCCCCGCCGATCCGAACCGCATCCGCCACCACCACGCGGTTCAGATTCTCCGGACGATCCGTCCGGTTGGTGAGGATCACCCGGGCCGGCTGTCCGCCCCGGAAGGGGAAGGAGCCCAGATAGCGCCAGGTGTAGCCATGGCCCTGCTGGTTGATCCGGACCTCGCTGCGGCCCCCCGCATGCTCGATCAGGAATTGCGCGTCCGTGCTCCGGTTCGAGCCGCTGGTATACCAGACGTAAACTGCATAGACCCCATCCTGTGGCGGCATCAGCGTCCAGACCGCCTGAGCTGTCACCGTGCCCAGAACAGTCAGCGCCGTCCGGTAGGTCCCGCCGTTATAGCCCGGGAGAGTCCCTGGGGACCAGGCCCCCTGTTCCTGATACACCTGGGGGTTGTCATTATCGGCAATCCCCTCCCAGGAGTTCATATCCCGTTCCCGGACCGGCCAGACATCTGCCCCCGCGTTGTAGAGATACTGGATCAGAAACTGGTTGACCGTCTCCGCGTTATTTAAATCCTCCACCAGGCCGTTGGTGTTCCCCCGCTGGGTCTGCCAGCGGTTGCCTGGCGCATACCAGTACCAGCCATGGCCGGCGCTGAGGTAGATCGCCTTCCCGCTCAGGAACCCCTGGGCCTGGGGGCGGCTGTAAGCGGGAGGCTGGCCGGAGACGCTCAGCGGCGCCAGGGGCTCTCCACTGGCCCGTGCCAGCTCTGCGGGTTTATTCAACGGTGGGGGCTCGTGAAGGAACCAGGAAAGGGCATAGAAGCGGCCATCTGCCGGATTCCGTGCCATCAATTGCACATTCTGCACTCCGAAGGGCTCCAGATGCCGCAGGAAAAGATAGACAGCCTGATCCACGGTCCACGGGCTGAGGACCGGCTCCTCCCCACTGGTTCGCTCCAGGTAAGGGGCAGGCAGCTCCAGGTAAAGCGTGAGCACCTGGCCAGACCACTGGAAGCTGGCGACACGGGCCCCAGCAGGAAGGGGAGACCACAGCCCGGCCGCTCGTTCTTCCGCCGTTGGTCCAGCCGTCAGGGCCTGAAGCCGGAGGGAGACCCGATCGGTGATCGTGGCGGCCGCCTGGGGGAAGAAGCGGGAGACACAACGAACCCGGCTGTCGAAGGGATCGATGTAAAAGCAGATCGAAGAGCTCTCCTGCTGCGGACGGGCGATCGCCGCCGTGCCCCGCCACACCAGCCCCAGCCCCAGAAGGGCCAGGAGGCTGATCCCCAGCGCCAGCGAGAGCAGGGTTCTCCGCCCGGATTGGGAAAACCCTGTAACCGGTCTCAATGGTTTCCAGACGGTTCCCATGGCCCGTGGTCTCTCTGGATTCCGGTGAGGGAGTTGGAATTGGACATTGGAAGGTTCTTAATGAGTGTAGTTGACAGGAGTGAGAAAAGCAAACAGGGAGTAACGAAGATCAGGAGCGATGGAAGCGGTCGAAGATCCCCCCACCATTTGAGGGACCGTGAAAGGGTGGGACTTGCGCGGCTGGCCTTTATCCCGGAGCATTCGAGGGGCCCTCCCCCTCCCACGGCTCAAAAGGCTCCGGGAAGGGGGGGCATAGG
>Ga0105163_1001417_pt1 | contig 12656 bp, 10 predicted proteins | sample JNZ110809AmetaG_FD_81531 | JGI IMG/M metagenome (GOLD analysis project Ga0105163, IMG submission 81531) | Hot spring microbial communities from Jinze hot spring, China to study Microbial Dark Matter (Phase II) - JNZ 110809A | ecosystem: Environmental > Aquatic > Thermal springs > Hot (42-90C) >... | reverse complement strand
ACTTAGTGAGTTGGTTGAACGAATGGGTCATGAATCAATTAAAAACGTAATTGGTCAAGCACTAAGAAAACTACCTAAAGAAGAACTAAAAATCTTCACACCCACATATAATTAGAGGCAACATCTAAAAGAAAAATCAAAAAATAAATTACAGCATGTTTTTCAATGATTCTTAATAAAGAATCAACCTAATATTCGGTCCCCAATAAATGGAACAGTTACTCTTTCCGCCTTTATATCCTCTATAGCTTTATAAAATGCCGCGACGGCGTCTTCAGGAATGTCCCTTTTTAAGGAGGTGAAAGTAAGAAGATCGTTTATGACTCTCATTACTATAACGCCTTCTTTCTTACCCTCCATTACCTGTTGAATAACGTATGGATATACATAGTCAAAATCATATATGAGACTCGTAACGATTAAGTCTGGGTTTATAGGTCTGTGGTCTGTGATGGGGTTCATTAACAAGATACGTTTTCCAGATGCTCTAACAGCCTCGTGAACGCCTATTTGAGCTAGGTTCAGGTTATAGAATATTACGTCAACTCCCTCGGCTATTAAAGACTCAGCTGCCTGCTTAGCTCTAACCGGATCATTCCAATCACCAGTAAAGATATAGAGAATTGTAATATTGGGATTCACGGATCTTGCACCCATAATAAATCCGTTTAAGTTTGCTCTCAGACCAGTTGTCTCAACTCCTATAATAACTCCAACCTTACTTACGTTAGTGAGTTTTGCGGCAAGTACTCCTAAAGGATAGTAACCTTCCCACCCATAATAAGCTACTTGCCAGACATTTCCTGGAGGATAGTCCGTTCTTTCCATGCCACCAGTAGTATGAACAAAAACTATTTCAGGAAAGTCGGGTGCCAGCTTCTTAACTATCTCTATAAACTCTGCGCCATGGAATATTATGACATTATAACCAGCTGCTATGTATTCTCTAGCAACTCTTTCAGCATCAGCTACTGCAACATATTCTGAGAAAGCAGTTTCAATGCCAAATCTTTCTTTTATCCTGGCTAGAGCTAAGAATCCGGCATAGGTCCAGTGAAGATCTCTAGGGCTACCTGTTACAATCATGGCTACTTTTAGCTTAGGAGTAGGCGTTGGTGTCGGTGAAGGCGAGGGAGTAGGCGTAGGTCCTAATGTTAAAACTGCTAGAGCTACTATAGCAATTATAATTATTGCCGCGATTCCGACAATCATGGTTTTAGAAACCATTAAGGTTTCACCTCAAATAATATACGAGATTCTGCCTTAATAAATATTACTATCATTATAATACTGCTTAAATTATATGGTATTAAGAATTACTTGATGTGGTAAGTATGAAAGACCCTGATTGCATCTATATAAGAGGAGGCTGGGTCATAACCGTTAGCTCTAACAGTTATCTGATGAAAAATTCAGGAGTTTTTATTGAAAACGGTATCATAACTGAAATTGGTAAAGTAGAAAGTCTTGACTCTAAATATAAGGGAAAATGCGATATTGAGATCGATGCAACTAGATCAATTGTAATGCCTGGCTTAATAAATACACACGTGCATCTAGCTCAAGGAATAATGAGGGGCTGTGCTGAATATTTGCGTTTACATGATTGGTTGAGAAACGTGATATGGCCTCTTCAAAATTCTATGAAAGAGCAGGAAGCCATCGCATCAGCAAAGCTAGTAATATCTGAAATGTTAAAATCTGGTATAACTACTTTTCTAGAAACTATGATGCTGCCTAACTATGGTATAGACAATATTATAGAATTTATTTTAAAGTCAGGGATACGTGCTGCTTTGTCCAGACATATTTCTCCTTTCTCTCTAGCGAGCGACCAGGGCGGAATGTGGGAGGACAAAAACAATTCAGTAAATGACTTAAAAAGACTTTATTACAAGTATCATGGTCAAGACGATAGAGTATGGGTATGGATATCCCCTAGAACTATCATTAAATATGCACAAGAAGTTGATCAAGTTTCTTACCTTAAAGATATATCTAGCTTGGCAAGAGAGCTTAATACAGGCATAACAATGCATTTCGTCGAAACAGAAGAAGAGAGAACACTAATACTTAGAGAGTTTAAAAGAAAACCTATAGAATTATTGCAACTAACAGGTATGCTAGGGAAAAATGTCACTCTCGTTCACTCTATATGGTTAGACCATGAGGAGATAGAGCTCTTAGCTAGAACACGCACTAACGTTAGTTACAATCCTTGTAGTAATATGAAACTTGCGAGTGGTGTTGCTAAAATACCTGAGATGATTAAGCTTGGTGTGAATGTTTCTTTGGGTACTGATGGTGGGCCGAGTAATAATACTTATGATTTATTGAGAGAGATGAAGCATGCTGTTTTGCTACAGAGTATTGCTTATATGAATCCAGCTGTTATTAGAGCTGAAGACGTAATTGAGATGGCTACTATCAACGGTGCAAAAGCACTAATGATAGACCATCTAGTAGGAAGTATTGAAGTAGGTAAGAAAGCAGACATAATAATCATAGACTACTGGCAACCACACCTAATACCAATGAACAACCCCGTCTCCCACATCGTATACTGCGCATCAGGACATGATGTCAAACACGTAATAATAAACGGAAAACTAATAGTTCACAATAAAAAAATACAAACAATCAACGAAGAAGAAATTCTAAAAGAAGCAGAAAAGACTTCAAGAGACTTTTTTGACAGAATTAATCTATGTAGCGAGTTCAGCACAACATGGAAGATATTACAATAGATGAATTAATTTAGTTTATCATACTTGAAAATATTTATTAACTCAATCTCTTATCTATTTTGAGGGGAGGACATCTCAGTGTCTCCTTATCCACCTGCTATAGAAATGAGAGGTATTACTAAAACTTTTCCTGGCGTCGTTGCGTTAGACAATGTAGACTTTATGGTAGAGAAGGGAGAAATACATGCACTTTTGGGTGAGAACGGTGCAGGAAAAACTACTTTGATGAATATCTTATACGGTTTTTATCAGAGAGATAAAGGTGAAGTGAAAGTATATGGTGAAAGTGTAAACTTTAAGAATCCTCGTGAAGCCATGACACGCGGCATATTCATGGTTTCTCAACATTTCAGCTTAATAGAGGAGTTCACTCCTTGGGAGAATGTCGCCATGATATATAGGGGTTCTGGTTTAACAATTAATAAGAGAGAGGTAATTGTTCTTCTCACAGAGGTCATGAGTAATTATGGAATTTTTATCGAGAACCTGGAGGTTCCCATTAAAAAGCTTAGTGTGGTAGATAAACAAAAACTAGAGATACTAAAGGCTTTAATTTGCGGAGGCAACATATTAATATTTGATGAACCCACTTCTGTCCTTCCTCCGCAGGAAGTTGACGCCTTATTAAATACTATAAAAAAACTCAATAATCGTGGTAAGACTATCATATATGTTACTCACAAAATAGGAGAAGTTTATAGAATTGCCAATAAAGTTACAGTACTACGCGCAGGAAAAAATTTAGGTACGTTCGATATAACTGAGATAAAGCCAGAAACTTTAGTAGAACTAATCTTGGGGGTTGATAGAAAATTTGAAAAGACTTATGAGAATTTCTCAGAAAGTAATATTATTGTTCAATCAGGCGTCGCATCCTTAAACCCTGAAGAAGTAGTGCTAGAAATATCAAACTTGTCATATTTGGATAAAAGAGAAGGTAGACAGCTTAAAATAGATAACCTCGTTGTTCACAAAGGCGAGGTAGTAGGGATTGCGGGCTTAGCTAATAGCGGTCAAAAGACCTTAGTAGAGTGCATTATCGGAGTAAGAAAGGCAGACAGGGGAGACATAAAGTTTAAGAATATACACATAAATAAGTTACCGCCTCACGAAAGGATATCTCTTGGAATTTCAATATTACCTGAAGATAGAATGACAGAAGGCATATATCCGGAGCTAAGCATACAGGTAAATGCATCCGCCGGTCATCATAAGATACATCCATTAAAAGAATTAAAAAATATAGCCACAAGCATAGTTAAGGAATTTAATGTGAAGGCAAAATCTCTTAGAGATCCCATAGTAGTTTTGTCAGGGGGCAACATACAAAGGTTGTTAGTGGGTAAAACACTCACAAAAAAAGCAGACCTATACATACTCTTTCACCCAACCAGAGGTTTAGATATAAGAAGCACATCAAGTGTCCACGAGAAAATTTTAAGTATGAAAAGAGAAGGAAAGAGTTTTATAATAATATCAGAAGACCTAGAGGAATTAGCGAAGCTGAGTGACCGGATTGTCGTAATGTATGAGGGACATATAAATGGCACTGTAGAGAGAACTGAAAAAGGCTATGATCTTTATAAGATTGGAGAACTCATGACTGGTGGTAAAATTGGATGATATATTCAGAGTGACTTTCCGCTTAATGCGAAGCATAAACTTTATCAATAAAATTAATAGACATTTGGTAAGACGAATCTTGCTTATCATAGGTATATACATAATTAGTATCATTACATCACTAGTATTAACTTCCTTAACATTAATAGTCATAGACATGAAGGCCCCCCTAGATTTCTTCCATACTCTTTATTTTGCTGTACTTAGCGACCCTATAAGATTCTCTAATATCTTAACGAGAACTATACCCGTCTGGCTCATTGCTCTAGGAATCTCTTGTACTTTGCGGGTCGGGTTCTATAATATAGGCGGTGATGGTCAATTTCTCTTCGGTGCTATTTTGGCTTTAGGTCTAGTAGACTTATTTTACGGACTCACAGGGGGAGTCTTACCTGGACCTATTTATATTATTTTTGCTTTAATAGGTGGAATATTAGGTGGGGTTTTATCTATAGTAATACCACTTTTATTAAAGGTATGGAGAAATTCTAGTGAGGTTTTAGCCACGATACTGCTTAACAATATAGCTTTCCTATTAGTAGAATTGTTAGTGCTTGTTTTATGGAGGGATCCGCTAGTCGTCGAGCCTGTTTCATTCGCTATTCCAGAGGTTGCTAGGCTTCCCTTATTAGTTCCTAGGTCAAGTCTTCATTTTGGTGTCATCGTGCCAGTTTTACTAACTATTTTGATTTATTTTATATTCAATAAGAGTGTTCTCGGATTAGAATTCCTGCTAACCGGCGTGAACAAGAGTGCAGCAATTTATGATGGAGTCAATATAAAGAAATCTATGATAGTCGCGGCGTTATTGTCTGGAGGATTAGCTGGATTAGCTGGAGCCATAGAGCTTCTTGGTGTTAGCTACAGATTATTTAGAGGTTTAACGGTGGGATTCGGAACTGCTGGCGTAATCGTAGCTTGGTTGTCGAAATCTAATCCATTAGTTATTCCAGCATTTGCACTGCTATTTTCTTCGTTGTTTGCTACTGCAGACGCGCTTCAGAGAACGCTACAACTTCCCGTAGGATTTGTTTATACAACGTTTTCGATGATGTTACTAGTACTCATATTTATGGAGAAAACATTTGAGAGGGTGAGGTGAGAAGAAGTGTCTAACATTATAGAACAATTTTCTATAGTGCTCGTAAGAACCTCTGCCCCAATGATTTTTGCAGCAATAGGCGAGTTAATTACTGAAAGAGCTGGAATACTGAATCTTGGATGTGATGGAATTATATTGGCGTCAGCCGCCATTGCATCCTTGATAGTCATAGCTACAGGAAATTACGCATTAGCATTTGTTGGAGCCATTATTACTGGTGTAATTCTGGGAGCTCTGCTAGCATACTTCGCCATAGATAAGAAAGCGAATCAAACTATTACTGGCCTTATAATGAATTTCTTAACATACGGTTTAGCGATAATACTTTATAGACTCATGGCCGAATTATCAGGGACATTCATTTATTTCAAAGTTTTAGGATCGGTTTCAATACCAATTTTAAGTGATATACCATACATAGGTAAGGTGTTTTTTAATCAACCATTTACAGTATATATGGCTTTATTAATAATACCATTAATGTACTTCCTAATAAATTATACAAGAGTAGGTCTCTACCTTAGGGCAGTAGGTCATAGTGCTCGAGTCTCAGATTACTTAGGAATAAATGTTAGGAAAATAAGATACCTAGCTACGTTAGTAGGTACCTCCTTGCTAGGTATTAGTGGAGCTCACTTAGCACTAGTTGAATTTGGATCGTTTAATGAACAAATGACCGGAGGAATTGGCTGGCTTGGGATATTGTCTGTGATATTGGGGGGCTGGAAGCCTATTGGCGTAACTCTTGCTACATTATTCTTTAATGGTGTCAGAAACTTAGCCATTTACTTAACTATAATCATTAAGTTACCATCACAGGTAATATTGATGCTACCGTTCATTGTTACCCTGATAGTAATGGGTTTTGCATCCAAGAGATTTGCTGAAGCGCCTGCTGACCTAGCTGTGCCGTATATAAAGAGGGAGAAACTCTAAAGGAAATTCTCTACGAGATCTTATTCCTTGAAATGAAGGTAATCGAAGTAGTAACGTTTATTAAGAGCAACTTCGGTCATATAATAGGAAAGGTGAATAGCAATTGAGTTTAGAAGATAGAGTTTCTATAGTCACAGGCTCTGCAAGAGGCATAGGCAAAGCCATAGCAATAAAACTTGCTTCTTTAGGCTCTAAAGTAGTTCTTTTTGATATCAGTGGCGAAATTTTTTCTGTTTTGCAAGAAATTAATAAATTGACTTCAGGTATCGCAATAAAAGGAGATGTTTCAATTAGAAGTGACGTAGAGAGAGCCATCAATGAAGCAATAAAATCCTTTGGTAAAATAGATGTGCTAGTCAATAATGTAGGTATATATCCACGCAAATTCTTTACTGATATGACTGACGAAGACTTAGATAAAGTTTTTAACGTGAATTTTAGAGGAACCTATCTTTTCACTAAGTTGTCAGTTCCGCACATGATCGCAAGAAGGTATGGAAGGATTATTAACATAGCATCAGTATCGGGTCCTATATTTGGAGTTCCGGGCTGGGTACATTACTGTGCTAGTAAGTCTGCTATTGTAGGATTCACTAAGGCTCTAGCTCTAGAATTAGCTCCCTTTAACATAACGGTAAATGCCGTAGCTCCAGGTCCTACGGAGACTCCTGGAGCTACTGAAATCTCACGTGAGGAGAGTAAGACCGCATCTCATTTAAACATACCTCTTGGGAGATTAGGCAAACCTGAAGACATAGCGAATGTTGTAGCTTTTTTAGCCAGCGAAGAAGCGAGCTATATAACAGGACAATTGATCATAGTTGATGGAGGATATTCCATAGCAGGCAAATTCGCAGTCATTCAATGAAAAGTAAGGTCAAATCTGTTTCTACGAAAACTTTATCGCTCCAAAACGGCATCTAGAATAGCATAACCCACATATCACGCATAAGGCTGGATCAAGCACTGCTTTATTGTTAATGACTCTAATAGCGTTATTAGGGCATGAAACTTCACAAAGCTTACAACCAGTACATAATTCCGTATTAATTGATGGCTGAATAGGAGGACCTGGTTTGAAAAGTTCTTTAAGCAATAATCCAGTAATCTCGTTCACTGACGTGAAATTTAATTCTATAATTACTTTACTTAGCTCTTCAATTACCCTTTTGAATGCCTCGAAGCCCTCAAGTATGGCTACCGAGCATAATGCTACAGCATCAGCTCCCACGGACAGCATCTCGAAAACATCTTTACCGCTTCGAATCCCACCAGAGCCAATTACGCTAATTTCCGGGTATGCTTGCTTAATATCGTAAATATTCTTTTGCACATAATATCTAAGTGCTGCCGACCCCGTAATCCACCCTACAACACTACCCAACACAGGTTTAAGATTAATCATCTTTATAGGCACGTGTGTGCTTAGGTCTAGTGCGAGTCCTGGGAAATCCGGGTTATTAATGTGTATAGCATCAACTCCTGAACGCATAGATAGATTAATTAAATCCTTTATCGCTTTCCAATCATTAGCACCTAACTTAACTGAGGCTAGCTTATCGTGACTTTTTATATGCCTTACTGCCTGTGGCAAATCGTTGAAGTCTTTGAAATGAGGTAAGTGTATCTCATAGCCATCGGCATAAGGATATGTTCTTGATAGTACTTCGTATACCTCGTTGCTATTCTTTACATCCATCTCCACCAGTAATACTGCGCCCCTGTTGTGAGCGTATTTGTAAGAATCACTTATTTTTATTCTTTCAAGCCATTCCTCAATATATAGGCATGGTTCACTATCCATAAAAGCTCCTCTGAGCTCGGCCATATAGAAATTACGTGGTTTTCTTTCTAAGCAAACGGATTTGGTATATACTCCTCCCACATTCATATCGACTAGCCTAGTTATTTTTTCATATCGGTCAGTTATAGGTCCAGCTGATGCTAAAATGGGATTTTTTAATATCATATAACCCAACTTTGTTTCAAGATTTATGCTCATGAGAATCCTCTCGACCTATTAATCAGTATCTTTTAATTGTTAACCATTTGAATGATTGTTTTCGTAATTTCCTCTTTGCTTGGCACAAACAAGTCCTCGACTTTTCCGGAAGGTACCGGAAGGTCTAGCATGCTCAATCTCCTCATTTTCCTAACCGAGGAACCAAGTTCTTCAGAAACTGACGCTAATATTTCGCTTCCTATGCTACACTGTGGCCATGTTTCTTGGACAACGAGTAGCTTGCCAGTCTTTTCGACAGATCCCATTATCGTTTTCATATCTAAGGGCTTTAAAGTCCTTAGGTCTATTAACTCAACTTCTATATTCTTTTTCTCTTTTAATACTTCTGCGACTTCGTTTACTACATGAACCATCCTGCCCCACGAGACAACCGTGATACTCTCTCCCTTTCTAACAATTCTTGCTTTCCCGATCGGTGTGTAGTATTTACTAAGTATTATTGGGCCCTCTAGGTCATATAGTAACTTGTGTTCCAGAAATAATACTGGATTCTCTACTTGTGTGAATGTAAATAGTAAGCCTCTTGCATCGTATGGAGTTGATGGAGCAACTACATATAACTCATTTAAGTGAACAAACCAAGCTTCTAAACTCTGGGAATGCATAGGGCCCGTGCGCATACCAACTCCGTAGGGAGTCCTAATCATTAATGGTAACTTAACTTGTTCATTGCTTATATATGGAAGCTTAGTTAAGTGGTTTAAAATTTGATCGGCTGCTAGACCAATAAAATCCATCCACATAATTTCAGCGATAGGTCTTAACCCGCCAGCCGCGCATCCTATGGCCATGCCAATTATGGAATACTCTGCGACAGGTGTATCTCTAACTCTCCATTCACCAAACTCCTGATATAATCCTTCAGTAACTTTGAAGTCCCCTCCGAATAAGCCTACTTCTTCACCTATCAGAATGACTCTTGGGTCTTCCTCCATAATCTCTCTTATCGTTAGGTTAATAGCTTTTCTCATAGTTACTATAGAAGAGTCTTCTCTGTTATTTATGTTTAGCTCTTCTCTATATTTAAGTGAGGGCAGTTTTAAAGTAGACTTTTTCACTTCCTCAAAGTTCGTAGGTGGAGAATTTATTGCTTTCTCCCAAGCTTTATTTACCTGTTCTTCAACTTCTTTGTCTATAACATATAATCGTTCTTCATCAGCAATACCCTCTCTTTCGATGAATTTCTTAAGCTTAGTTAATGGGTCTCTTTCCAAACAAGCTTCAATCTCTTCCTTTGACCTGTAACGTTGTTTATCTAAAGAAATGGAACCACCGTGTCTGCATGCATCAGCCTCAATAAGAACCGGATGCGGACTTTCCCTAATACCCTCTATAACTTTCTTCGCCGTATAATATACCTCGAATACATCCTTTCCATCAATCTTTATGCCTGGAATCCCATACGCGGTAGCTCTTTTTATAATGTCCTTATTTGCAGTGACTTTAGTATAATGAGTGGACATTCCGTAATGATTATTTTCTACGAGAAACACTATTGGTAAATTCCACAGTGATGCCATGTTAATAGATTCATGAAATGCGCCAATATTGACGTAACTGTCTCCGATCACATTTACGACTACTCTATTAGTGCCTTTAAACTTTTCTGCATACGCCAATCCCACAGCTATTGGCATATTAGCCCCCACTATGCTAGTAGCTGGAAAATAGTTATGTTCGAGCGACCCATGTAGTTCACCGGCCTTACCCCTACACGTACCAATAGATTTGCCAAGAATCTCACCGAAGATCTTTTCGAGTGGAATCCCCCTTGCAATCGCCCAGTGATAATTTCTAAAGTGTGGAACTATTAAGTCTTTCTCATTGATAGCTTCGACTACCCCGACGGCAACAGCTTCTTGACCATACGGAAGGTGTATGAGCCACGTTATTTCTCTACTACTTATAAGTTCTAAAGATTTTTCTTTAAGAATATCTGAAAATTTTCTTATCGTCAATAAGGTTCTATACCATTTGAGCACCCTATTTATCAATATTATCACACCAAGACATATGATCATCCTAAGTTATAAAGCTTAGAGAAATGATGTCTTAACTACTGATTCCTATTCACTGTGACTGAGAGCCTAGTCTTTAGAGTGATGAGTGGAGATTTGGTTTATTAACGCTTGCATTCGTAGTATTTATTGGTGATATGTCTACTCATGTTAGTGACCTCGGAGTTCTTAGGGGATGAGCTCATGAATATAGACTCAAAACTCATACCACTAAGTATTGCGATACGTGGAGTAAAGGCAATCTACTGGAGACCCGGTACTAGACCAGATCCCCAAATAGGAGGGAGTGTAGTTCCAGACTATCCACACTTGAGAGAGAACCCTAACCTTTATGGACGTAGAGAAACTCAGAGGTAGTGGCTATGAACTCGCGTATAATTAATAATATAATAAAGAGTGTTGAAAATAGAAAGGAAGAGATAATCAACCTGACAAGAGAGCTTATAAGAATTAGGTCTGAAAATCCTCCAGGTGATATAACTAACGCTGCTTTTTATGTAAAAGAATACCTCGAGAAAAATGGCTTTAGTGTTCGACCAGTAGAACCAGAGAAGGGTAGAATTAGCTTAATATCCGTATTAGGAGATGGAACACCAACATTGATTTTCAATGGACATTTAGATACTGTTCCAGCAGGCGATCCTACTAAGTGGGATGTGGACCCCTATAGTGGGACCTTAATTAATAATTTTATATATGGGAGAGGAGCTAGTGACATGAAGGCGGCAATTGCCGGATTTATAGTGTCATTCCTCACACTACAAAAGTATGAAAAGCATTTAAACGGCAAATTAAAACTTATAATAGTTCCTGATGAAGAGTCAGGAGGAACTCTTGGAACTAAATACCTTTTAGAGAATAATCTTGGTCTAGGAGATTATGTATTAATAGGCGAACCTACTGGTTTAGAATTGATTGAAATCGGGCATAAAGGAGCACTATGGATAAAATTAAAGGCTTATGGAATTCCTAGTCATGGCGCGTTATCGCCATACGTTGGAGAAAACGCTATTTTAAAAATCATAGTCGCTATACAGCAAATGATTAATACTTTAATACACTTAGAATTAAATATACCTAGCGAGATCTTGTCTTCTATAGATGAAAGCACCGAAATTCTTAATCGGACCTTTGCTATTAGAGGTGCAGGCGAAAAAATTTTAAAAGGTATAACATTTAATGTAGGCATCATTAAGGGCGGTCAAAAAATAAATGTGATACCAGATTACTGTGAAGCTGAGGTCGACGTTAGATTTCCTCCTGGAATCTCTAAAGAAGACATACTAGCTAAAGTACGCGACTTACTTAAAGAACTCAAAGTAGATTATGAAATCATAGGCATGTTTGATGCTGGTTATACAAGCCCTAACGTAACACTAGTAAGAGAGTTGAGAGAGTCTGTTAAAATGATCTTAAACATAAATCCGTTCCTTTACATAACTTGGGCTACGGGAGACTCAAAATATTATAGGTCGAAAGGAATACCAGTAGTTAACTACGGACCTGGTCGAGAAGGCGTGCACGAATATAACGAAAGAGTTAAAGTCGAAGACATTATAAATGCAACGAAGGTGTACGCCGTAACAGCCTATAGAATGCTTTCTGGGTCTCGTAGGTCTATACTATAGCAAACCATGAAGGTCCTTATACTAAATCGAGCATCAGTTACAAGAATAAAATCTTAAATTTTTGCGTTTAAGAAAATCTAGCCCTTTAGGGCGGAGAGACGAGCTAATAGATAATAGTGATCCTAAGTCTGCCCTCCATGAGGTAGAATGACTCGTTTTAAACTAAACGCAATACTAAACTCCATAAAGAGAGAATATACTCTTCCAACCCCAGAATTTGCACCTTTCGGAATAGTGAGCTTATCCACTCATTATAATGATAACTAGGTAAGAACACCAACATCGTGAAAATTTTTAAGGAAACAGAGAATCAAGGCGTTTGCTGAAATTCTTATCAGCTAGCGATCAAAAATAATAACCTCGAATAATTTTATTCATGTGGGTCTCTTAAGTGGGTGTTAATTTAAGAGAGTTAGTGGAGGAGACTTCCGCAGTTAGAATCATTAACGACTTGAAAGAGTTGAGAGGTAAGGTCGTGGCTATTGATGCTTACAACGCTCTCTACCAATTCTTAGCAGCGATAAGACAACCCGACGGAACTCCGTTAATGGATACTAAAGGACGCGTAACAAGCCACTT
>Ga0105163_1001413_pt1 | contig 12679 bp, 11 predicted proteins | sample JNZ110809AmetaG_FD_81531 | JGI IMG/M metagenome (GOLD analysis project Ga0105163, IMG submission 81531) | Hot spring microbial communities from Jinze hot spring, China to study Microbial Dark Matter (Phase II) - JNZ 110809A | ecosystem: Environmental > Aquatic > Thermal springs > Hot (42-90C) >... | reverse complement strand
GAGGTTGCTTTTCTTTTTAAACATCACAAGAGAGTGGAGGCTAATTATTATTGTCACGGAAAGGTTTACTGTGAAAGTGGGGCCGCCGTGGCTGACGAGGTATGAGAAGTCGAGGGTTCTGAGCGCACGCGCGTTGCAGATAACGCTGGGTGCGCCGATACTGATAGATCTTCCTCCGGACGTGAGGGACCCTATAGCTGTTGCTAGGCTTGAGTTGGAGAGCGGTGTTCTTCCGATTACTATAAGGCGGTGCCTTCCGGATGGGGCCTATCAGGATATACCTGTGAAGTTTCTTATAGGTCAGGGAAAGGGGGAAAAGTGAGCTTCCTTCCCGGTTTCGTTTCTCTTTTTTAGGTTTGATTCTTTATTGTTTCGAGTATTTGTGTCAGTTTCTTGGTCATGGCGTTGAAGATTATTTCTCCCTTTTTCCTCGTCGCGCGTGTTGGTTCTCCCAGGACCCCTGTTCTCATCCATGGTTTCCCCGTTGGGGAGACTAGGAATGGTGGTGTTTGGGGCCTCTCGTCCTCCGCCTTGTCCATCTGGACGAGTTCAGGCTTCAGGAAGAGCATTAGGGATGTTTCGGCTTCGCAGGCGTGGTAGGGTGCTGTTTCCAGGGTTTTTGTTATTTCCTCGGTGGCTAGGTCGGCGCTCGAGACGAAGTAGATTTTCGTCCTTCTGTTTTGGAGGGAGAAGTCGTATGCCGCCTCCTTGATTGCTGTCATGTGGGCGTTGCTTGCGTGGAAGCTGAATAGTACTATTTTTTTGAAGCCGCACGCTGCGAGCTCTGATATGACGTCCAGTGCGAGCTGCTTGAGGGTGTCGAATCTTAGCGCTATGGTTCCCGGGAACTCTCTCGTCGACCTGCAGACGCCGTAGTTGATGGGGGGCGCCACGATGAAGCCGGTTTTCTCCGCCGCCCTGCAGGCGAGCTCGTATGTTATGATGTTGTCCGTGGAGATGGGGAGGTGGGGGCCATGCTCTTCTGTTGCTCCGAACGGGACTATTATGCCTGCGGCCTGCCCGACTGCGGCCTCGACTTCCCTCCACGTCATCTTCTCCAGCAGGAACTCCACTTACTCCTCCTCCATTATCGCCCTCATTAGTCCTCGCCAGTTGGTCTCCCGTTTAACCTTATCCATCGCCAAGCTGATCTTTTTCTTGTCGCCGGGCTTTATCCGTCCTCCAACCGTCCCCAGCTTCTGGACCGCTGTGTAGGTGTCGTATGGGACGAGTATGACTGTTACGCCAGCTTCGCGCGCCTTCGTCAGGAGACGAACGTCAGGGTAAAGGTTTCCGGTGAGGATGAGCATGCTGGTGTCTGTTTCGAGGGCTGCGAGCGCCACGTCAGTCCTGTCCCCGCCTGTTATGACCGCCTTGTTGACGCCTCTCCTGAAGTAGTTCAGCGCTGCCTCAACGTTCATGGCTCCGATGAGTATGTCTTCAACTATTCGCTCCATGTTTCCCTCTTCTAGTACTTCCCCGTCGAGCAGGCTGCACAGTTCCCCCACGGTTGGGGACGTTAAGCGCCTGTCCTCCTCGATCACTCCCCACACGTTGATGCCGCTCTTCTCGGCGATCTCCCTAACCATCCCCTTAACCTTCTCTAGTATTATGACGGGGACGTTGTTGAAGACTGCTCCTATCACTTTTGAGCCCGTCAGCCTGAACATTTCAGCCTGCGCAAGCACGTCGTCAAGCACAAGGTCGCTTCTGAAGGAGTTAACTATGAGGACGCTTGCACCAAACTTTCTCGCTATGTGAAACGAGGAAAGCCTCCCGCTGTAGAACGCTACAGGGGCATGCGCCCCCTCGATAAACATTACGTCCAAGTTCCTGCTCAGCGCCTGGTAGGCGTCCTCGATCCTCCTCTCTGCGTCAGCCAGCTCCCCCTTGTAGAGCCTGTTGAGGTAGTAGGCGTCGAGAACCACTGGGGAAACTGTTTCGATGGGCTGCTTTATGTCTAGCACCTCCTTCATGAGGAGGGCGTCCTCATCTGTTCCCCCAAACTTTGAGGACCAGCCGACGGGCTTAAAGTAGCCTACATTTACCCCTTCCTCCCTAAACAACAAGGCTAAAGCTAGGCACACAGCGGTTTTTCCACTATACCTGACGCCTGAAATAAGGATCTTCTTAGTGCCGCTCAAGTTTAACCCTCCTTTTTGATTGTTATTTTAACGTCGAGGGCGACGCAGCCTTTCGGGTAGGCGAAAAGAGGATTCACGTCTATTTCGTTTATCTCGGGGAAGTCCATTGAGAGCTGCGAGATTCTGAGGATCACGTCCAGTATCGCCTCTAGGTCGAGTGGTGGCTCTCCTCTGAACCCCTGTATTAGCCTGTATGCCTTAGTCTCAGTCACCATTTGGAAAGCCTCGCTCCTCGTTACGGGCACTATCCTGAAGGAAACGTCTTCGACCAGGTTGACGTATATTCCGCCTAGGCCGAAGGCAAGCATTGGCCCCCATGTGAGGTCTCGAGTCATGCCCACTATGAATTCCTTTCCCTGCTCTATCATCCTCTGAACGTAAACACCGTAAACTCTAGCTTGAGGCACATAGTTGTGGACGTTGGATAGAATAGAGTAGTAGCCTCTCCTCACGTCGTCTGGGTCGTTGAGGTTTAGCAGTATTCCTCCAACGTCTGTCTTGTGGAGTATTTGTGGAGAGACCACTTTCATGACAACGGGGTAGCCAACCCTCTCCGCTACGCCCACGGCTTCCTCCTCGCTTCTAGCTATGTCGCCCCGTGGGACAGGTATACCATACGCTGACGCAACTGCGAAGGCTTCGTGCGCCAGCAAAACCGTTCTTTCATCGTCGCGAACAGTCTTCAGGATACCCCTCACCTTTTCCCTATCGACATCAAAGGTGACGTATCCTTCTTCATGGTCCCGCCTTCTTATCCTGGAGTACTTTATCATGCCTGACATGGCGTTGACGGCTCTCTCGGGGAAGAAGTAGCAGGGGATCCCGTTAAGCGAGAGGAACCTGTTCGCTTCAAGCACGCTTTCTCCACCCATGAAAACCGCTATGAGAGGCTTATTGTGCCTCTTGCTGAGCTGGGCGACCGCGACCGCGATTTCCATGGGCTTCGTCATCGCCTGAGGGGACAAGATCACCATGCACCCCCCCACTCGCGGGTCCTCGAGCACTGTTTCGAGAGCCTTTCTGTAGCGTTGCTCGTCAGCGTCTCCGAGCACATCTACAGGGTTATAGATCGACGCTGCTTTGGGCAGGGAATCCCTGAGCCTGCTAATGGTTTCATCCTTGAAGGAGGCGAGCCTGACTTTTCTCTCCTCGCACGCGTCAGCGGTCACTATTCCGGGTCCGCCTGCATTTGTAACTATGGCTATCTCCTCTCCGCCTGGTAGGGGTTGCTTGGAGAACGCTAAAGCTAGGTCGAAGAGTTCCTCCACTCTGTTAACTCTTATGATTCCTATCTGCTCGAACGCCGTCGTGTATGCCTTGTCACTACCCGCTAGGGCGCCGGTGTGCGACGCGACCGCCCTAGACCCCGCGTCGCTCCTACCGGACTTAAGGACGATCACGGGCTTCCTTTTAACGGCGGCCTTCGCCTTCCTGAAAAACTCGCCCCCCCGCTTCACGTCCTCCAAGTACATCAAAATAACTCTAGTGTCCTCGTCCTCAGCTAGGAACTCCAGGATGTCCGTCTCGTCTAGGTCAGCCTTGTTGCCTAAACTCACGATCTTGCTGAACCCTATGCCTTCAGTAAGGGACCAGTCCAGGATCGAGGTCAGCATAGCGCCGCTCTGGGAGGCGAAGGCTATGTTCCCTTTCAGCGGAGCCTTAGCCGCGAACGTCGCGTTTAGGGGGGTGTGCATGTCGGCGACGCCTACTACGTTCGGCCCAAGCATCCTCATGCCGTACTCCTTAACGATGGATACGAGTTGGCTCTCGAGCTTAGCTCCCTCGTAACCCGTCTCCTTGAAGCCGGCGCTTATAACGACAATGCATTTGACGCCGGCCCCCCCGCAGTCCTCAGCCACATCAGGCACAAACTTGGCTGGAACAGTTATAACTGCCAGCTCGACGTCCTCACCTATGGACTTAACGCTCGGGTAGCAGGGTAAACCGAGAATGTGGTCAGTATTGGGATTCACAGGGAAAACCTTGCCGGGATATCCTCCCTCGACGATGTTTCTCAGAACCTCGTATCCAACCTTCCCCTTGCTTCTAGACGCACCCACCACCGCCACACTTGAAGGCCTGAACAAAGCCCTGAGATCGCCCAAAGCGTTTCTCCTCCTACGATTCTCCATTCAGCTTAGAAAGCATCAAAGATCCCCGGTGTAGGCAGGTCTCCTACGATTACTTTTCCTTCAGTCCCGTCAACAAGCACTCTATATCGCTTGCCTTTATAACTGTAATTTATCCTCCAGACTGGGGCGTGAAGGTAGCATGCCTCTCCGACCTTGAACTCCGTTTCGTGCTCTATAACTCTGTCAACCTCTTTCCTTGCAAGGTATATGTGGTGCTCCACGACCTCGGCTTTAGCCTTCTCAACCGCTTCCTCCTCGCCGAACTCTGCGTTAAGAACCTTGGCGTACTCCGGAATCTTGGTGAAGTCGTAGGGCATCTTCCCCCTCAAGGGCACATCGTACTCCCTAGTTGGGAAATCGGAGGCCCTCTGAGCAACAACCAGCCAGTCGTACTTACCTCTCACCTTTCCCTCCTTGACATGCCCCGCTCCAATTCTCTCAAAAACACCCTTAAACCTGGTCACGGCTTCTATAGGCACCACCCAGAAAGGGTAAACGAAGAGGACAACCTCGTCAAACTTAGCCTTCCTGTCAAGCCCCTTCGGAGCTAGAAAACTCGACGCCATCCAGCCCTTAACTATTTCCACCGCCTCCCTTCCATCCTTAACGTTAAACGGAAGGAGAGAGTGCTCCAAAGTGAAGGGCCTATCGTGGGTGAGAACCGTGGTGTAGCCACAATATTTGCAAGTCGCAACGTAGTCTCCAGCCTTATAGCTGAGAGGCGCCCCACAGTGGTCACACCTAATAACCACCTTCAAGAACAAACACCAACACTAATTTTACAGGAAAGATTTTCTGAGAGAGCTTAAATACTCTTTGTTGATAAATAGATATGAACTTAAGTTCTTTAGAGTTGAGGCGATCATCATAGCTCTTTAGAATGAACGCTTTGTGAGGCGAATATCGTGGGCCGGCTTTTTTACCTTAAGGTAAGGATGGGAGTAGCTTTTGCAGCAATGTTCCTGTTAACGTTCGCTTTCTTCTTCGGGATCAGTGCTATTATACGTTCTCCGATGATCGGCGAGGGCATCACAAGCTTCTTCGGTAACATCATGGGTTTCCTCTCAACGGAGGAGTCGGAGGAAAGCTTTTTCATTAATTTCCTTGGAGGCGGCTTAAGCGTGCCCATTCTCCCACTGCAGTGGGAGTTCCTCAACTTGCCCGAGGAGTATTGGACCGACACCCTTCTTCTAAGCTGGTGGCTTCAAGACTTCCAGTGGAGATCGTTGTTCGACCCTTACGTTATAGGCGGCTTAGCCGTCTTGACAGGGTTCATCATGGCTTTCGAGTGGCTTGTGGGGCCATCAATCGCCTTTAGAGCTCTGGGGGCGAGATACGTTTCCCCCAATGATGCGCCGTGGCTTCACTCGACGGTTGAGGAACTGGCTAAGAAGAGCGGCATCCCTAAACCTCGCATCGCAGTCTCGCGTTACCCCTTCCCGAACGCGTGCGTCTTTGGGAGGACGCTGGGCAGCTCCACACTGGTCGTCACCGAGGGCTTACTAAAAGAGCTTAACGCAGACGAAGTGAGAGCAGTCATAGGGCACGAGCTCGGCCACCTAAAACACAGGGACTGCATAGTTTTAACCCTGCTTAGCGCCATACCAACACTATGCTTCATAATAGCCACCATAGCCTTCTTAGGGCTAAGAGGTACATATAGATCAAGAAGCCAGAAAAGCGGAGCACTAGCCGTAATTCTTTTCCTCATAGGATTAGTTGCTCTCTTAGCGTACTTCGTAACTCTGCTCGTGGTGAGGTATCTGAGCAGGATGCGAGAGTTCTACGCTGACGCATACTCCGCCTATCTTACTAACCCCTCTCACCTGAAAAGTGCACTCGCCAAGATAGCCTATGGCTTATCCACGAAGCAGATGGAGGTTCACGGAGCCAGGGCTTTCTTCATAGAGGACCCAGCATCAGCCTCGAAAGAGATAAACGAGATAATGAGTAAAGCCGAGGAGTACGACCTTGACAAGGATGGCGTGCTGGACGAGAGGGAACTCCAACTGGCAATGGAGAAGGAAGCGAAGAAAAGCAGGTGGAACCGGTTCAACATGGTCTTCTCAACGCACCCGCCAACGTTCAAGAGGATACTCCTCCTCTCCATAATAGAGAGGGAGCTCAGGGCGGGCCGCTTCACCTCACAGAACCTTTACAGGCACATTTAGGCCGTCCTTTTCCTCCTTTTTCTCTGGTATGCCTTTTTCGCTTCGTAAAACGCAATTATTGTGCTCGAGGCGGCCGCTATGAATACCCAGTCCAGCACGGTAAGGTTGCAGGTTTCAAATACAGGTTGAAGAGCGGGCACGTAGACCACGACAAGCTGCAAAGTAAAGGCTATTGCGACGGCTAAGAGGAAGTACTTGTTCGAAAACGGGTTCATCCTAAAAAGGGACTTCTCTTCCGACCTGTAGTTTGCCGCGTTAAAAATCTGGAACAGTATGAGCGCCATGAAAGCCACTGCCCTAGCTCTTTCATAGTTGCCGGAGAACACGCCTCCAAGCTCCATAGAGTAGAGGAGCAGCGTTACGCACCCCATCACTAGGCCGCATCCAAGAAGTTCTAGAGCTGAGCTGCGCCCTATGACCGGCGTCCTAGGGTCTCTGGGAGGACGCTTCATCACGTCTTCCTCTGGAGGCTCGACGGCTAGGGCGAGCGCCGGGAAACTATCTGTTACGAGATTTATCCAGAGTATTTGGGCCGCGGTTAATGGGAGGGGAAGCCCGACTATCATGGCGATGAAGATCGTTAGTAGCTCCCCTATGTTTGACGCAAGTAGGTAGTAAATCGTCTTCTTAATGTTGCTGTAGATCGTGCGCCCTTCCTCTACAGCTGAAACAATGGTTGCGAAGTTGTCGTCGCTGAGCACCATGTCCGCCGTCTCCTTGGCCACGTCTGTCCCGGTCACCCCCATAGCTACTCCTATGTCGGCCTTCTTGAGGGCTGGAGCGTCGTTCACCCCGTCCCCCGTCATCGCGACCACGTGCCCCCTGTTCTTGAGGGCGGTTACTATCTTAAGCTTGTGTTCAGGAGAGACGCGAGCGTAAACCTTCACGCTCTCAACGTTTCTCTCCAGCTCGTCCACCCCTATCTTCTCTAGCTCAGTCCCCGTCATTGATAGGTCGCCTTCTTCGAGAATACCTACTTCGCTGGCGATGGCTCTAGCCGTCAGTTCGTTGTCGCCAGTTATCATGACCACTTTTATCCCTGCGTTCTTACACTTCTCAACGGCACCCTTAGTCTCATCTCTTGGGGGGTCCATCATGCCGACAAGTCCCAGGAAGACGAGGCCCTCCTCGATCTCTTCCTCCCTATACCTTTCTTTAACCTCTATCTCCCTGTATGCTACAGCTAGAACTCTCAGCGCCCTCTCAGCCATTCTGCGATTCGCTTCTAGGATCCTCTCCTTTTCCTCTTCGCTGATCTCTCTTACCACTCCATCCGCGAGCATCATTGGTGAAAGCTCTAGAATTACTTCGGGCGCCCCCTTAACGCAAACGATAGCCTTATCATTCCACAGGTTAACCGTGTCCATCCTTTTACGCTCAGACTCGAAGGGGACCTCAAATATCCTAGGATGCTTCTTTCTCAGCTCGTCAACACTCACTTCGAGCTTTTCCGCCGCCACCAGTAAGGCCCCCTCCGTCGGGTCGCCTACGATTCTCCATTCGCCTTTCTCCCGCTTAAGCTCAGCGTCATTGCAAAGTGACGCTACCCCAAACATGAAGCGCAGATGCTGGATGTGACCTTCGTCCAGCGCCACGTCCCCCTGACTTGTAAGCGGGAAAGCGTGGTGAGGGACGTAGACCTCCCTAACAGTCATCTCGTTCCTCGTTATGGTCCCCGTCTTGTCGCTACATATGACCGTGGCGCAGCCAAGCGTCTCAACGGCTGGCAACTTCTTTACTATGGCGTTCCTCCTCGCCATCCGCTGTACTCCCAAAGCCAGCGTGATAGTGACTATAGCCGGTAACCCCTCCGGCACGACGGCGACAGCTAAGCTCACCGACGCCAAGAAGAGCTCCAAGATCTCCGTTCCCCTCAAAAGACCCGCGAGGAATATCACGCCGCACGCCAGCACGGCGGCCAAGCCAAGCTTCCTGCCTAGCTCCCCCATCCGCTTCTGTAGCGGTGTCTCCTCCTCCTCAACTATCTGGACGAGAGTGGCGACCTTTCCAAACTCGGTGTTCATGCCGGTCGCGACGACAACGCCGACCCCTCTCCCCCTAGCGACGACTGTCCCCATGTAAGCCATGTTAACCCGGCTACTAAGCGGCGTGTCCTCACCTAAAACTACGGACGCACTCTTAGCGACAGGGACGGATTCGCCGGTGAGAGCTGCCTCGTCCACCCTAAGATTCGCAGACTCGATTAACCTAACATCGGCGGGAACCCTGTTCCCCGCCTCCAACAAAACGACATCACCAACCACAAGTTCCCTAGCGTACACCTCTCTTCTCTCGCCGTCACGAATAACCGTGGCGTGAGGAGCAGCCATCTTCTTCAGGGACTCAACAGCCTGCTCAGCCTTGTACTCCTGATAGAAGCCCAGAACGGCGTTCATTAACAAAATAAACGCTATGACGCCTGTGTCAGCCAAGTCTCCAAGAGCAAAGGAGATCAGGGCGGCAATAATGAGGATAAAGATCAGAACGCTCTTAAACTGGTCTAGGAAGAGGAAGACCGGGTGGCGCTTCGCCACCTCTTTAATCTCGTTAAAGCCGTAAACCTTAAGCCTCGCTTCAGCCTCCGACTGCGATAGCCCACTCCTGCTGGAGCCGAGCTTCTCCAGAACTTCCTCAATGACAAGCGAGTGCCAAGCTTCCACCATAAAGGATCACCGGAGAGTTGCTAAGCGGGAGCCTATGAGGCGTCCGAGAGGACTACCCTAACCACCCCCCTCAAACTTTAATAAAGGTAACTCATGTTGAGAGAGAATATCGAAACCAGGTTGCCCTCGCTTTACGGTGAGAGATGTTGCAAGCAGGAGTTCAACACGCCCACGCAGTTCCCTGTTAGTTTCCAGGATATAGCCACCAGAACCCACCTCGGATTCCACTAAGTTTTTTAGTGCGGGCTCTCCTGTTCGTGAAGAGAGCTTCTTGGAGGTAGCGTTATGGGAATGACTCTTTCGGAGAAGATTCTGGCGTCTCATTCAGGCAGGGAGCGTGTTGAGCCGGGCGAGATAGTTAACGCGAAAGTCGACCTCGTAATGGTTCACGAGATGCTCGGAAACACCGCCCGCCTGCGGGCTGTGCCGGATTGCGCATAGCAGACATCTACGAGGAGCTCGGACTGGACAGGGTTTGGGATCCTGAACGGGTAGTCGCACTCATAGACCACTGGACCCCGGCGCCAAACATAGACGCAGCGGTTGTTCACGCTACGTGTAGGAGGTTCGTGAGGAAGTACGGAATTAAGAACTGGCTTGACATGCGTGAAGGAATATGCCACGCGGTCCTCCCCGAGAAAGGGTTCGTTAAGCCTGGAGACCTTGTCGTCGGGAGCGATTCTCACACAACCACTTACGGCGCGCTGGGAGCATTTGCAACAGGGATGGGGGCAACCGACATGGCTATCGTGCTAGCGACAGGCGAAATCTGGTTCAAGGTTCCCCCAACCATCAAGTTTAACATTGAAGGCAAACTTCAGCCCATGGTGATGGGTAAGGATATTATTCTTCACATTATAGGCGAGATAGGAGTTGAGGGGGCGAGCTACAAGGCTATGGAGTTCGCCGGTAGCACCGTTAGGGAGCTCAGCATGGACGCGCGCTTCACGCTCTGCAACATGGCAATAGAGGCAGGGGGAAAAACTGGCATAATAGAGCCGGACGAGAAAACAATGAAGTGGGTTGAGGAAAGGGTTAAGCAGCCCTTTAAGCCGGTCTTCAATGACCCAGACGCTGAGTACGAGGAAGTCATAGATGTGGATGCGGCGAAGCTGGAGCCGCAGGTCGCCAAGCCTCCAAGCCCGGAGAACTCTGTTCCTGTCTCGGAGGTTGAGGGCACCAAAATAGACCAAGCGTTTATAGGTTCATGCACCAACGGGAGGCTGGAGGACCTCAGAGTCGCCGCGAGAATCCTTGATGGAAGAGAGGTTGCCAGTATGGTTAGGGCGATAGTGATACCGGCATCCAAAGAAGTCTACATGAAAGCCATGAAGGAGGGGCTGATAGAAACCTTTCTCAAAGCAGGCTGCGTAGTCTGCAACCCCACATGTGGACCCTGCATAGGAGCACACTTAGGTCTCTTAGCGCCGGGTGAGGTGTGCATTTCGTCCTCCAACAGGAACTTTGTCGGTAGGATGGGGAGCAAGGACGCGAAGATATACCTCGCATCACCAGCAACAGTGGCCGCATCAGCAGTTACTGGAGAGATAACTGACCCCCGCAGGTTTGCGTAAAATCCCCATCAAAACAAAGACACACAGAACCTGTTACGAAAGAAGGAAAAACAACAAAGACCTAGTAGCTCAACGAAGGTCCATGAAGCTGAACGCGGCAAGACATACAACCCCTCCGGAAAACATGTGAATTGGTGAAGAAGTTAGTTTTTGGAGGAAAAGCAGCGACCGCTTAGAACGGGGATTGAGCTGGAAGTAACCGTGAAGGTGATGCGAAACCCCAAAGTTTAAGTTTCCACTTTTTCCTTAATTTGTTAATGTTGCCTCGGAGGGTGTGATTTGTCTTCAGAAGAAGATAAGGTACTCGATGTTTTGGAGAAGGCTAGTAAGAGCGTAGTTAACATTAGCACTGTGAGGCTTGTCCACGCGATGTTTTACCAGGTTGTCCCGGTTAGAGGTGTTGGTTCAGGAACCATAATAGACTCTAGAGGTTACATCTTAACGAATAACCATGTGATTAGGGGTGCTAGGAAGATTAGTGTGACACTATGGAACGGCGAGGTTTTCGAGGGAGAAGTCATAGGCTCATGCTTGCTACACGACATAGCGTTAGTTAAGGTTGACAGAGACAGACTACCAGCAGCCGAACTTGGAGACTCGGATAAACTGAGGGTTGGGCAGAGAGTTTACGCGATCGGGAACCCCTTCGGGCTCGCTGGTGGACCTACGGTCACGTCGGGCGTGATAAGCGCGCTGAACAGGACCATAGAAGCTGAAGAGGGGTTGCTGCTGGAAAACCTGGTTCAAACAGACGCAGCCATAAATCCCGGAAATAGTGGGGGGCCACTGGTCGACGTCAACGGTAAAGTTGTGGCGATAAACACCGCCATAGTTCCCTTCGCCCAAGGAATAGGTTTCGCCATCCCCATTAACATAGCTAAAAAGTGCTCTGAAGAAATAATCGGCGGAAAGGGGCCCTCAAAGCCATGGATTGGAATAATTGGGCTAAGCCTGACGGAGGGTGTAGCGCGGCAGTATAACTTACCGCCGGTTGAAGGCGTTCTAGTGACGAGGGTAATTGAAGGTGGACCAGCATACCGGGCAGGAATAGAGGCGGGGGACATAATACTAAGACTTGACGGCGTCAGGATCAGAAGCATCGAGGATCTGCTTAGAGAGATACATAAGAAAAAAATAGGGGACAAGGTGCGTCTTGATGCTCTCAAGAGGGGAGGCGAGTGGAGTGTAGATGTGATACTGAGCGAAATGCTTTAAGCTTTCTCTCTGATCCAACTCTTCAACCTCTTTTAGTCCCTCTTCGAGCTCCTTGACTTGCTCGTCATCATGCTTCAACAGTAACGTTTGGTCCCCCAAAACGAGATTTTTCCTCCTTCGCCACACCCAAAAGAAGCCTCTTCAGGTTAAAGTCATACGTCATCGCTGCAAGTCGCTCATACAGCTGATAGCATCCAGCTCCATCATGGCAACACGCAGAATTTCCCTGCTAATACTTTCCTTGACTGCTTTCTCCAACTTAACAGGCATTTCTGAAAGCATTTGGACCATCCGAAAACTGATAGGGAAGGGTTGTTAAAAATGGTGATTCTTCAACCGAACTCTAGCCTTTAAAAAAGGCCGGAAAAGATGGAAAAAGCATGCAAGAAAGCGTCGCGAATTTTCTAGGAGTTTTCTCTTACGCGCTTAGAAACGATATGAAAACAGCCACACGGAGGCGGCAAATAATCCTTGAGCGAAGCTCTTATAAAAAGCAAGTCCCTTATTCACGTAAAGCTAGGCTCCCTCCATGGTTTCAGAGGGAACTTGAGAAATGGTCACCTAGCTGAAAATCGCGTTCCCACTAAAGAAGAAAAATGATGGAGTGTTAGGCTGGCTTTTCTAAGAGCTTCCTTTTAGAGGCTATCTCACCGGATTTTCTGTGTGGCATTCTGAGTATAGTGTCTCCTGATTTTTCGAGTTCTCTGGCTTCGTCAGCGAGCCGTGCCGCTTGCCTCATGAGTTCATGGGCGGCTGCAATTATCGGTATGTATTTCTCGG
>Ga0105163_1001412_pt1 | contig 12680 bp, 10 predicted proteins | sample JNZ110809AmetaG_FD_81531 | JGI IMG/M metagenome (GOLD analysis project Ga0105163, IMG submission 81531) | Hot spring microbial communities from Jinze hot spring, China to study Microbial Dark Matter (Phase II) - JNZ 110809A | ecosystem: Environmental > Aquatic > Thermal springs > Hot (42-90C) >... | reverse complement strand
TTTGGATATCATATTCTCAGCTTGCAGTTCATACCAATCCATAACCTACAACCCAGGGAGTACTGTATCTCTAGTCTAGCCTTATAAAAAGAAAAATATATAGTTTAACTTTGTAGCAACAGAGTAGAATACCAATAGATACCTAGAATGATATCCAAAAGCATAGCCTCTAGGACAGGAATTAAAGGGTACATATCCAGTTTCAATAAATTGTGAGAGACACTGTTTATTTTTGAGTTTCTAGTGAACCAGTTTTTAGACCAAGCTATGTAAAGAATAAAGACAGCATTTCTACACATTATAGTTCATCTATCTGTATTTTAGAGGGATAACTATTTGTAATAAATCTTAGAGTTTTAGAGTCGGCTGGGATGTGACCTTAAAGAAATAGATTTGGATTCAAACATTTCCTACCAATGCTACTCGATGATAACTGTAGTTAACTTGAAGATTCGATTAGTAAACCGATCTCAACATGGTATTATTAACTCCATCAGTAGAACGCATAGCTTAGAGGCTATTTTCTATTTTTATTATTGCTAGCTTCGACACTTCTTAGATGTGGAATGGTAGCTATGGAGCTTCCGAAGCCCTTACCCGAAGAAAGTTCTGTATATCAATAGAATACAAAAACCATAAACTACCATTTGCTGAGAAACTGCATTCGATCTATAGTCTAAACACTACATCCTAGGCATTTTCATTCAAATTATCTATCGCTGTGACACAGCTTTCTGTTTAGCTATGTTAATTAATAGTTTCTTCAGCTGTGCTATAAAATCTTTTTTATTCCAATCAAGATAGAGTTCCACATCATTGATAACAATAGGTATTAGCTTCATTTTACTTCTCCATGTATTACTAAGCTGTTTTGAAAATATATCAACTATATGTTCTCCGTTTATTACAGGTTCTACTCCTTTAATTCTATAAATAATGTAAATAGCACTATATATTAGTAGGGTTCTTGCCGCAGCTTCGCTAAATCTATAGTTTATTCTATACTTCACATGGGTATTTGGAAGTTCATCTGAACACATAATCGGTATTTTTTTAAGTGATACGAAGATAGTATCACGGTATTTATCAACATTTACTGATTCACTAATCCTTGGTAGAGCGTCGCATGCTTTCACAACCACGATATCCATACGATTAAAAATCCTCTTAATATTTTCCAACTCCCTCTCACAATATTCATTGATAATCTGAAATAATTCTCCTACAAGTCCATCATAATCGATGTTAATGGAGAATACCTCCCGTACAAAAGGTATAATGTATATATTAATAAGCCTACTCGCTACGGTATTGGTATACGCAACAATCCTAAGAGGACAGCAGCCAGTAAAGGGACAGTATATAAGCCTAGGCATAAGGAGTACTACCTCCAACAACTACTCAAAAATACTATAGCTGCTGGTTGATATACTTTTCTAATCTAGCTAACCATACCTATGATACCCTCATTAAAGAATATATTTCTGAGCACATCCTCATATCTTTACACAGCTCTTAGCATAAATCCAGATTCTTACTCACTACTTATGAAAATTCGCTATAGAGTTTGGTGATCCAAATCTCTACGTGTTTTTAGTACTCTTATTGTAATTAGATAGGATGCATTACCATGCATACAATTTCCTATAATTCTATCAGCGGTCTGGATTTCTGAAGACCTGCGGAAATCATGGAAAGGGACTTAGGGAAACCATAAGGAACTGTCTAGGCTGATCAAACAACCTAGAGTGGAAGTATGCTGTGTGAATGATGTTACAGTAATGTATGGATAGTGTATGGTATTAGTAGTGCAATGTGTTGTTGAACCGGTCAGAGATGTGTTTCATTATCAATTCTATCTATAGAAACACACAGTTCGTGAGGTAACCTAAAAAATGTAGATGTGCCTCCTTAGTCTCCAGGTGTAAAATATGATAAAAATAACAAGAGGTACGTTAGCGGTTGGAGTAGCTACAACGATGATTATAGTAGCTATGGTAGCTACAATAGTATACGCCCAACAAGGTCTTGGAAGTGTCGCAGAGCCTCTTAGAAGACAGTGGAGCTGTACTTTAAACAATGTAACAAAGAATACAGTAGTAGAGAAATATAGACATCTCTGGAGATTCGGATGGTTTTCCAATACAGCAAAACTGCAGCACCATGTTATAGTAAGTGATGAGTATAAAGCAAAGATTATAGAGATACTTAAAACAGATCCAGATGTAAAGAAGCTGCTTGAAAATGGATACAATATAACTGTAATAAAGCCATTGATCAAGATGTATGTTCAGGGAGATGGTAGCGTAGTATTGAAAGCAACCCAAGCATCTGTAACCCTTTGCAAAAAGGGTGAGGGAATAACAGTGGTGTTAGTCGATATTGAAGAGGGTAGGGTTCTTAAAATACTTCAGTACAAAGTCATAGAAAAGAGTTGATCAAGCAATTTCAGTAAAATTAGTAGCAAAAGATATTTTTATTACCTTAAATCTTTTTACCTTCAGTTCTCCTAAAATTGCGGCTCAGTGAAGATAACAATGACTACCTTAATTCGCTATGCTGTCCTACTTAGCTTGGGGTTTGTACTCGAAGTCTCTGCCTATCCTAAACCTGGGAATATTCACAGACTTAGGGATTTTAGCGATACGAGATTTGAAGACTTTCTTATAGCAGGGGTTTTTGCAGTCCATCATCTATATAGAGGTATCCGTAGGGGGCTTAGACTTTCAAAAGGTTCCTTACTGAAGAATACCGTTGGTGATGTTATCTATGGTATTGTGAAAAACTCTATGTATCTTAGTGGTGGTGGAAATACCTCTTTAGGTACAGCACTTCTGATATCTCCTCTTTCACTATCAGTAGGGTTTTTAAAAGAGCGTTATAGAGCTATAGAGCTGGATGCTAAGCTGGTAGCGGAAGTAGCTAAAGATCTTATTGAAAGTTATAGTACGGTATACGATTCTATAATGATGTATAGAGCCGTTAGATGTGCCTCGCCAAGCTATATTAAAAGGCATAAACCTACCGATACTATCTACCCGGATGTATGGAGTCCTTCATATAGAAGGGAGATTATTGAGGGAAACTATAGACTCTGGGATATACTAGCATATAGCTCTCGATACGATATGGTTGCTAGAGAAATTGTAGAGGGGTATTCGAGAGCTTTAGAATTGATGAAACACATAAGTGATAGAATTGCTGTCCACGGTGATTGGAATAGAGCAATCGTCGAAACATACCTATACCTTCTCTCCAAAGAGATGGATACACTCATTGTTAGAAAAAACGGTGTTGAAATTGCTAAATACGTAATGAGTAGTGCAAAGGATTTGTATAAACTCTGCAAAGAGGATTGGAATCTCTGTATAGATAGTCTAAAAAGTTTCGATGATGAACTTCATAGAGAAAATATAAACCCTGGTTCTACTGCTGATATAGTTGCCTCAGCAATATCACTATATGCACTATCTAGAGGTAGAAAAATTATTAGAGTTTAAAATACTTAGAAACCTATACCCGGCAACCTAAGGTGATTAGATTGAGAGGATTTAGGGATAGAGATTTCATAGAGTCTAGGGAAGGACTGCTATTTGCAGTTATCGGAAATACTCATCCAGTCGATAGAATCATTGCCTATCTTAAATACATACCTGGATACCAATCGAATATAAGGGTTAAATGGAGTAGAAATGGCGTACAATTTGGAAGAATACTACCATACTATAGCGCTATAGGTGTTGCCCAAACAATGGATTTTCTTAGAAGAAACTATCCCCATTATATAGTTTTTGACAAGTACAGATCGATAGAGCTTATAGAGGTTCCGAGGAGCTGTATCAATAGACACTATAGACCGGAGGAGAGACTGCGCGAGCTACTAAGTGGATCTAGAGACCTACTGGAAGAACAGGTAGTCGAATTGGTAACCAGGATATCTGAGGAGAGCGGTGTTTCCTTGAATAACTTTGGCATAACAGGTTCTATCCTACTGAAAATTCACAATCTAACATATTCGGATATAGATTTGATTGTATATGGTATTGAGAATAGCTACAGAGTTAGAGAAACTATTAAAAATCTTCTCAATACTCCCAATAGCGGCTTCTATAGACCTGTGGGAGAAGCTCTTGAAGAGTGGGCTAGAGATATTGTAAAGATACATCCACTATCAATTGAAGAGGCTAGGCTACTGTACAGTAAATATAAATGGAATAGAGCTTTTTATAAAGGAAGACAGTTCTCTATACATCCAGTTAAAACAGAAGATGAAGTAAGCGAAAAATGGGAGGATAAGATTGTAAAACCTCTGGGGCTGGTAAAGATTAGAGCTAGGGTTGCAGATTCTCAGAACTCCATCTTTATGCCAGCTATATACAGTATAGAGAATGCAAAGGTTATTGAAGGAGTTGTTCCACCAAAGCCTATAAGATATGTTATCAGCTATGAAGGGTTGTATATGGATCTCGCCAGAGATGGTGATGAAATTATCGCATATGGTAAGCTAGAGATGGTTGAGGATGTTAGACAATCAGAGGAATATCTACAGGTAGCTATAGGCACCTTTGAAGCGAGAGGTAAGGACTATATTAAGCCTGTAGCCTGGCTAGAAGCATTGCAATAGTCAAGCTCTAATAGCTTATATACTGGATGTTATCTACAGTCTCTACGAGTAGCCATGAGACCACTCGAAGAGAGGATATCTAGAGCTATTTGGAGACAGACATCTAGAGACTGGTTAGACATATCTAGCGTAGATGTTATTATCGTTGGAGCTGGTCCCGCTGGTATGACAGCAGCTAGGTATCTAGCTGATGAAGGCTTCAAGGTTGTAGTTTTTGAAAGAAGATTGAGCTTTGGTGGTGGCATTGGTGGAGGTGGTATGCTACTACATAAGATTGTTGTTGATGAGACTGCGATTCCAATATTAAAGGATTTTAAGATTAAGCACCTCTATGATGATGAAGAGGATCTTTATGTTGTTGATGCATCAGAGCTTATGGCTAAACTAGCTGCAGGTGCTATAGATTCAGGAGCTAAGATAATCCATGGTATACATATTGAGGATGTTATATATAGAGAGAATCCTACTAGAATAGAGGGTATTGTAATACAGTGGAGCTCTGTAATCATGTCAGGTTTACATGTAGATCCACTCTTTATATTAAGTAAAGCTGTTATCGATGCTACAGGACATGACGCAGAAGTGCTTCAGATTATAGCTAGAAAGTTACCTGAGGCAAAAATATTGCTAGCTGGAGAAAAATCTGCATATTCAGAATTATCAGAGAAAACAGTTGTTGAATACACAGGTAGAGTTATACCAGGGCTATATGTAGCTGGGATGGCTGTAGCAGCACTCCATGGACTTCCAAGGATGGGTCCTATCTTTAGCTCAATGTTATTGTCGGGTAAGAAGATAGCTGAAGTTGTTTCTAAAGATCTGAAGCATATTTAACAAATACTAAATAGTGTTTATAGACAGCTACAACCATTTCAAACTCTAACGATAAATATCCAATGCATTGAAAAATAGATGGAGACAGAATACACAATCAACAGCACATTTCTTAGCTATGAACATGGTACCCTATTTCATTTTTACAACTACCTTCCCATCATCGATGCCTAGCACAGGTGTTAGGTGTTCTAAAATATCTTTATTATGTAGAATCTTTAGTAGCTTTCTCTCATGGTATTTAAGGGGCTTTGATATCTCCTTTGGATAGCCATCTAGATTACTGCTACATATAAGCTTACCCTCTTTACAAATACTGCGAATTATTCTATCAGGTTCTAGAGCACCATATTCTAAAACAAATTTATATACATCCCATAGAGTAGGCCTTCTAACACAGTTCTTGAGAATATAGAAGCCACAGCAATCTTCAGACGTATGTAGATTGAAAAGACCTTCTTTACATGTAGCAAAAGCTATGCTATTCTTTGATAGTAGCTTAGCATACGTTCTATAAATAGGCTCTAGAATATCTCGGGATATCCTTACTATAGACTTTAAGCCCTTAACCTTTCTAATGCTATAGTCTTCAAAGTCTGTAGCAATACTTGAAGCTGCTTCCACCAATTGGCTATAGTTCTCAGGTTCTATTCTAAGACCTTCAAAAATTACATGTTTAACACCACATTCCTTAAACGTATCTACAGCTTCTCTAATCTCCTCCTGTAGGGTTGGCGATACAAATGGTATGAATGGTGATAACCGTATAGATATTGGAATTCCTAATTCAGAAAGTTTTTTGGCTATGATAAGTCTTTGTGAGGGTGGTGGGGCTGATGGTTCTAGCTTTTTACCTATTTCATCTTTTAAAGTAGATACAGAAATTTGAATGAGGATGGCATTTCCCTTAGCGAGTTTTATAATGAGGTCTATCCATGGCTTCCTAGCTATCAGACTACTCTTTGTATTTATAATTAAAGGGTACTCATATATACTTGCAATTTTAAGTAGTTTTTCTGTAAATCTGTAGAGCTCCTCGTGGTGCGGAAAAGGATCTACTAATGTAGAAAGCCTGAATGGAATGTATTTCAACCCCCTTCTATATATCTTCCTCATTACGGTGTTAAATTGGTCCAGAATAAATCTTCTTGGATAAACAATCGTTGCTGGCGAAGTCATATACCATTTAGAGTAGCAATATAGACATTTGTATGGACATATCGTATATGACTCTAGACGAAGTAGAGAATGGCAGAGGGAAGATATGATGCTGCTAATATTTATCACAAGTTCAGGCATATATAAGCTACCCTAGATCCTATCTTTCAGCATTTGCCACTCCAATACTTTAAACCATATGCATGATCGCATACGCTATTAGTGAAATAAATATAGATGTTGTAAATAGGTAAAGCACTACTAATATGCTATATCTATAGCTTTTAGTCTCGCTATATATAGCTACAGTGGTTGCTACACATGGAATGTAAAACATAAATAGAAGTAGTATTGAAAATCCTTGAGGAAGTGTGAGTCCCAGCGTTTCTATAGCTCTACTCTCTTCAACACTGCTCATCACTGCCAATGTTGAAATAAGACCTTCTTTAGCTATAAAGCCTGCAAAAAGTGCTAGCCCTAATCTCCACGCTGCCTCCATCTCAATGTTGAATAGCGATGAGAATAAGGGAGCTATCAATCCACCAATGTAAACACCATAACTTCTGGTAATATCTCCGTTAGTATATCCTTGGGGTCCAAAATTTAACAACGTCCACATTACTATACTTAGTATTAGGATTACAACCGCAGCTTTATAAAGGAAGTGCTTTGTTAAATCCCACGAATTCCACATCATAACCCTTATACTCGGTCTGTGTAGGGGAGGTATCTCGAGCAAAAGTTCTGGATCATCTTTTCTCTTAAACACAGCGATTCTAAAAAGCTTTGACATAGTGAGGTAGAGTAGTATTCCAATACCATAAACTGTGGTAATTGCGAGTGCTTGGAGAAGGGGATTATTTCTAAAGAGTACGGATGTAAATGCGAGGAGAACTAGTAATCTTGCTTGACATGGTATAAATGAAATGTTCATAGCAATTTCGAGCCTCTCTGAACTGTCTATGGCAACTCTAGAGGAAAGTACTGCTGGAACATTACAGCCTATAGCTATAAGCATTGGATAGACAGCTCTTCCTGATAGACCAAATTTTGCAAATAGACTGTGAAGTGCTAGGGCCATTCTAGGACCAATTCCAGAGTCCTCTAAAGCTGATTGTAAAAATATTACAAGGAAGACTAGTGGTAAAAATGTTATTACTGCACCAACTCCAGCGATTATACCATCTACAAGGAAGCTTACTAAAAACGTACCATGTGGTAGGTAACTCTCCAACAATTGCGATAGCACACTAAATAATCTTGCTATTAAACCGCTTAGAGTATATTCCTCAAGCAATTTAGCAACGTCTTCAAAACCCATTAGTGAGAAAAACATGTTTAATGGAAAGCCAGTATTTATGATGAAAGCCACCATGAATGTGGCAAAAAGGATTAAGATGCTTGCTGTAAATCCTGTTATGGGATGCTGAAATATTTTATCAATAAGGTTGGTTCTCGCAGCTATGCTTACTCTAACACTTGTAGCCTTGGCAATCTCTTCACAGAGTTGGTATCTCCTTTCAACAATCAATTCACTGCTATCTCTATTAAACTTTAGCCGGATCTCTTCTTTACTCAATTCAATAGCTCTATAAAGCATATCAAAGCTCTTAAGATAGCCTAAAACCACGGTATCATCCTCAAGAGCTCTTATGGCAAGCCATCTAGCGATAGGGTCGCTGGCTATACCTAGTTCCTTAATTATTGAGCTGATCCTCCCAATGTATGTTTCTAACACACCGTAGTCGATTTCGATAGGTTTATCTCTATGTATAGAACGTCCATCTATAACATCTAATATAGTGTTCAGAAGATTTTGAATACCCTCACCAGTTATACTTGAAACTGCAACTATAGGTACTCCAAGAGCTCTCTGTATACCCTCTAGATGTATGTGTACTCCTTTTGAGTGGACAATATCCCACTTCGTTATAGCTATGATGACCCTAGGTGTTATTTCTAGAACTTGTAGTGCTAGGTAGAGGGATCTATCTAGATTTAAAGGATCTAGTAGAACCAGATGTACATCGGCAATACCACTAGCTATAAATTCCCTAGCTATAGTTTCATCGATACTTGTAGTTGAAAGTCCGTATATTCCTGGAAGATCTACAAAACATATATTCTTCCCCTTGTGGGTGATCTCTCCTATTCTAATATCAACTGTTGTACCAGGGAAATTAGCTACATGAGAAATTTTACCAGTAATTCTAGTAAATAGCGTTGACTTTCCGATATTCGGTTGTGCAATAATAGAGACAACAATATCACACCCCTGGACCCTTTTCACAACTTCATTTAGATTTGTATGATATGCAGAGTAGCTACAGCCAGGGCAATAGATACAGCGATTGTTCATCACTATTTACCGTAGGTATGTTTAGATACATCTAAATTTATAAGCTTAGATACGTCTAAACATATTATATGTGATTGAAAGTGATAGTGAGAAGCAGTATTGATAAAAGTATGAGAGCTTTAGAAGATTATTTAATGGCTATATATAGACTTGAGGAACTCTTCGGTGAAGCTAGAACAACCATACTAACTAATGAGCTTGGTGTAAAGCCTGCTACAGTATCTAAGATGATTTCGAGATTAGCTGAAAGGAATCTCATTATATGGGAGCCGTATAGAGGTGTTAAGCTATCTGAAAGAGGTAGGATAATAGCTGAAAGAATAGTTAGAAGACACAGAATATCAGAATATTTTTTAGTCAAGTTTTTGAATATGGATTCGGTGAAGGCACATAGGTACGCTCACGTGATGGAACATCTTCCAGAGGAATTTTTTGAAAGGTTGTATGAGTTTCTGGGGAAACCATCCGCATGCCCGCATGGGAATCCAATTCCAGGTGCACCACTATCTACTGAAGCCCTTGAAGCAAAGCCCTTAACGAAATTCCAACCAGGTTCGACTGTTAGAATAGCTAGGATACTGTGTACAGCTGGTGGTGAGGTTGTTGCAGATATCTATGATCTTGGAATAGATATTGGAAAAAAGATGAAGATACTGGATTTTGATGAACGGGGTATAGTTGCTGAGGTTGACAATGAAAAAAGAATTTTCGTTGAATATAGATATGCCCTGGCCATTTATGGTATACCAGTGGAGTAATTTTGACTCTAATGGTGTACAGCAGATATTATTTTCATAAACATTACAATTTTAAAATCTCTATAGAGTTTCTACCATAAGTAGAAGTGTTTTGAGATGCTCTACGAACTTTATCCAGGTATCTTCGCCATTAGTGATATACCTGCTGTATATCTAGAGAAGTTTAGAGCCATTGCTATTGCCGATATCCACCTAGGGTTTGAAGAATATATGGCTGAGAAAGGTATATATCTACCTAGAATGCAACTAAGAAAAGTTTTGGAATACATAGAGAGATGTCTCAATACAGTTAAAGCAGATACCCTTATAATTGTAGGAGATGTGAAGCATCTATTTGATAGACTTGGAAGGAGAGAGTCTAGAGATCTAGGAGAATTCTTTACATATACTACAAAGAGATTTTCTAAGGTAGCACTTATTAGAGGAAATCATGATACATTTGTATACTCTATTTCTAAGAGATATGGTATTGAAGTTCATGAGAAGCTTAAGATAGAGAATATACTGTTAATTCATGGTCATAAGGATGTTTTGGAGGAAAAGGATATAGAGCTTCTCATTATGGCACACGAGCATCCGAGTATCTCACTGAGAGATCCGGTTACCACTTATAGCACAAAGTTTCCATGCTATCTATTAACACCGTTAAAGAATGGTATAAAAGCTATGGTACTGCCTGCAGCAGGGCTTTATCAGAGTGGTACACCTGTAACAACCTCCCCCGAAGGGTATCTTTCGCCAATTCTAAAAAACAGAGCTTTATTAGCTGATGCAAAACCCTATGCTATAGTTGAAAACGATGGAGTTTATGAACTTCCAAAGCTATCGGCCATAGAGGATCTGCTTGCACTCTTGTAGAGAGAGGATTTACATAGTTGATATAAATAGAGCTTATAAATAGGCTTAAATATACCTTTATAAACCGTGTAGAGATTTAAATAAGAGTGTGGGACTATTCAATCACTTGATTCCTACTACAAAGCATTTTACAAAAAGTATCTAGCTGACTTAAACAATCCATACATAGGAGTAAAAGTTGAAAACATAGTGGCCACGGTATCCATAGAACAGAATATAGATCTGGACTATCTAGATAAGGTATTGCCAAATGTCGAATACGATCCTGATCAATTCCCCGGCCTCGTACTAAGGCTAGACAATCCAAAGGTTACAGCACTAGTATTCAGATCGGGTAGAATGGTTGTAACAGGAGCTAAAAGTACTCCAGATCTTATAAAGGCTGTTAAAAAGATTGTGAGAATGTTGATAAAATACGATGTGCCTATAACATCTAAACCAAGAATACAGATACAGAATATTGTAGCATCTGCAAATCTTGGTGCTGAGATAATGCTCGAAAAAGTTGCATTTCTCCTGGAGAACACCATGTACGAACCAGAGCAATTCCCAGGATTAATATATAGACTGACAGATCCGCATGTGGTTTTACTAATATTCAGTAGTGGTAAGATGGTCATAACAGGAGCTAAAAGTGAGGATGAGGTCTTCCTATCAGTTAGAAATGTATTTCTAAAGCTAAAGGAATTAGGCTGTCTGAGAGAGATTAAGGTTGAGGAGGAAATACTTAGTGAGGAATTAGAAACAGTCGACTTTCTAAAGAGTAAAAAGAAGCTTACATATCAAGATTTCCAGTTCTAGTTGAATATATCTTACTCCAGTGGGAGACTGCATCTATATCCCCACCAGATAATTTTTCCTTTACAAGATCTATTTTGACTATTGTGGGAACAGAAACCCATTCACCAAGAAGTATAGCTTCACCGATATTGAGACCTGGAAGCTCTTCAACAATATCCTGGGTTATAGGTTCACAGTGTTTAGCAACATACTGTTGATCCTCTGGATGGACGATTCTCAAAATTGCTAGATTGCCTAACTGGCTTAGTATGGTTGGATCTAAGCCTCTGGGTCTTTGTGAAACTATTACAAGACCTATACCAAATTTTCTACCCTCTCTCACAATGGACTCTGCACTCCTTCTCGTAGCAGTATCAGAGTCGGCAGATATGAATACATGCGCTTCTTCAATGACCAAGGCGAGAGGCGAGGGTATCCCATGGGAACCCCTACTCCATACACATATCTTTCTAGCCTCTAAAATCCTATTAAGCCAGTGAGAAACTATTGCATCAGCTTGATTTAAATGCAGATCACTTAGATCAACAATATTTATAGCACCAAGAATAATACTATTTATAACATCCTCCATTTTTTCATCTACAATCTTCTTTAAAAAACCTTCATATGCCATTACAGCATCTAAAACCTTCTGAGCAGATACACCATATCTACCTATTCTACTCTGCAAACATTTCCTAAGCTTTGCAAAAAATTCACCATCATCTGTATTTTCAAGACACTCTCTTAAAGCCATTCTCTGCCTAGTTGCATTTTTAGGTATATTTAGAAGTCTCGACATCTCCTCCAAATCTAGGCTCAGCGGATTTATCTTTGGTCTAATAACATTTACAATCATATCTACTAGTTTCATAGATGAGTACTCCCCATGGTAATCGAAAATTACTATTGTACCACCAAGTTCAGCTATCTTTTTAGCAATAAGAGCTACTAGATTACTTTTACCCATCCCTGTCATAGCAAGTACTCCAAGATGTTTAGAAACAATCTTATTGATGTTTACCCTTACCTCCACATCTAATTCTCTTAGTAGTGTACCTACCCTGACAAACTCTCTTCCACCTGGGCTAAAAACCCTTGCTAATACCGATTTTGGTGCCTTGTACACCTCCGTGCCCGGTGGAGGGGGTATAGGAGGCATATATAGTTTGGAATTAGATCCATCAATGCTTCCCAGAATTTTTATCGTACCTCTATAGTAGTAGATTCTTTCACCATACCTAATGGTCTTAATAAGCCGTTCGATATCTCTCGGATCAATAAGGCTATCCGTTATTACAGAACTGCC
>Ga0105163_1001411_pt1 | contig 12683 bp, 15 predicted proteins | sample JNZ110809AmetaG_FD_81531 | JGI IMG/M metagenome (GOLD analysis project Ga0105163, IMG submission 81531) | Hot spring microbial communities from Jinze hot spring, China to study Microbial Dark Matter (Phase II) - JNZ 110809A | ecosystem: Environmental > Aquatic > Thermal springs > Hot (42-90C) >... | reverse complement strand
GAAGATTCTTGGAAACATGCGAAAAGCAAGGGGCGGAAAAACTTTTGAAAAGGTTCTTGTTAAACTCCTAAATTATATAGGAATTAAATGTGAAACACCTGCGGGAAAATTTAAAGGAAAACTAAAGAGAGTTATATAGTTATACCTTCTTCGGCTGTGGCATTGAAAACACCAGATAAAGCAATTTTTTTAACTTGTAAAAGAACACTGCGTGAAAGATGGAAACAAGAAGTTCCACAGGCACGTCTGAACCAAAGAATTTACCTTATTACAATAGATGAAAACATATCTGAAAGCAAAGCCAGAGAGATAAATCAAAAAGGCTTGATAGCTTTCATCCCAGACAAAATAAAAATGGAAAAATTCAAAGGTATGCCTTGGATAAGAAAATTATCAGATCTACCAAAGGAGGTTAAGATATGGTAGAACTTCAGAAAGAAGAAAGTCAAGAACTAAGAATCAGAGATGAATCTTTTGATTTCAAAGATATACCTGCTGGTTCATTGGTTTATGGAATACACCCCTACCCTGCTATGTTTCATTTTATGGTTGTGAGGAGATTACTTTTAGAGTTTTCAAAAGAAGGAGACATAGTGCTTGATCCATTTATGGGCTCTGGCGTTTGTGCAGTTGAATGTTTGGTGAATGGGAGAAATTTCGTTGGCTATGATATTAATCCCCTTGCCCTTCTAATTGCTAAAGTCAGGACAACACCGATTGAACAAAAAGAGATTCTAAACAATCTGGTGGAAATTTTAGATAAATCTAAACATAGAGAATCCGTAGAAATACCGAATTTTCCTAACATTGAGTATTGGTTCTCGGAAAAGTCAATTATTGGATTGTCTAAACTTAAAAGAACAATTTTTGAGTTAAAAGATGAAAGATTGAAAGATTTTTTCAAAGTTGCTTTTTCCGAAACTGTCAGAAGAGTTTCAAAGACCGATCATAACGAGTTCAAACTTTTGAGAAAAAAAGATAAAAAGGAAAGAGATGTTTTTTCTGTTTTCAAGGAGATATCTTTAAGGAATTCCGGATTGTTGTTCAGCTTTTATGAAAAATTTAAGCCAAAAGATGTCAAATTGAGCTTTGAGTGTAGAAACATACTTGAAGAGATACCATTGGAGGACGAAAGCGTAGATTTGGTTATAACTTCACCACCTTATGGTGATTCTAAAACTACGGTTGCTTATGGACAATTTTCTCGTTTGTCCTTAAACTGGTTGGGCATCCAAGAAGATGTTGATAAAAGATCGCTCGGGTCAAATAAAAGGGATTTATCTTATCTTCCATCTAAAATTCTTTATGAACTTGCTGATAAGATTTCTAAAGTTGATGATAAAAGAGCAAAAGAGATTTTGTTTTTCTATAGCGATTTGTTTTCTTCAATAGAGATAATTGCTCGGAAGGTTAAAAGAGGTGGTTTTGTCTGCTTTGTAGTTGGGAACAGGAGAGTCAAAGGAGTTGAACTTGAAACAGATAGGATATCTGTTGATTTCTTTTCGCATTTCGGTTTCAAGCACATAAAAACGATTATACGAAAGATATCAAATAAGAGAATGCCCTTGCAGAATTCACCGTCAAATGTGAAGGGAGGGAAAGATTTAACCATGCGTTATGAGTATATAGTTATTTTGAGAAAAATAATCTGAGGGTTAAAAATGGAAACACTTTTTACATATTTTCTTGGTCCAAAGGGAGAAAACACCGAACTTTTTAAGAGACTTATTAACATCGCAATTGAATGGAATAAAAAATGGCGAGAAAATTTCTTTGACGATGAAACAATTTACCCTGATAAATTTTTTAATTCTGACATCTTCAAGGTTGAATCTGAAAAACTTGAAAAAATTTTTGATGAATTTTTAAAGCGCCTTGAGAAGAACCTGCCATATTTCCATCCGAGATATTCGGCGCAAATGCTAAAAGATCCCTCTATCCCAGCCTTGATCGGCTATTTCGCAGTTATGTTGACAAATCCAAATAACCACGCTTACGAAGGAGGACCTGTTACAACTGAAATGGAGATGGAAGTAGTTGATGATCTTTTGAAACTTGTCGGATTTAAGGAAGGGTGGGGGCATCTGACAAGTGGTGGTTCGCTTGCAAATCTTGAAGCCCTGTGGGCTGTTAGAGATTTCAGGAAAAGTGGAATTGCTGTTTTCTCAAAAGGTTCTCATTACTCATGGAAAAGAATTTGCTCAATTTTAAAAGTTGATTTCATTGAAGTTGATGTTGATGAAAATTATAGAATTGAATTAAATCAGCTTGAAGATGTTTTAAAGAAAAACGATGTGATGTTTGTGATGGCAAACTTCGGGACAACCGGAGCTGGAGCAGTTGATCCCATAAGTGAAATTTTAAAATTAAAAGAAAAATATGGCTTTCATCTCCACATTGATGCAGCTTACGGTGGATACATGAGAAGTTTGATAATTGATGAAACAGGGGAAATAATGACTTTCTCAGAAGTTGAAGCTCCATTGAAGAAGTTCGTTTACGATAATTTGCTTGCTATCTCTGAAGCTGATTCATTGACGATTGATCCACATAAACATGGGCTTGTGATGTATGGGGCTGGTGGAGTTCTTTATAAGGATGAAAATTTAAGACAAGTTATACTTAACACTTCACCATACACATATCATAAAAAAGATAAGCCAAACATCGGGATGTTTCAACTTGAGGGGTCAAGACCCGGGGCATCTGCTGGAGCTGTATGGCTTACGCATAGAGTGATACCGCTTAACAAAAATGGATTTGGAAAAATTCTTGAGCAAACCTTAAAAAGCGCAAATTATCTTTATGAAAGGGTAAAAAATCTTAAAGGTTTTTCACCATTAACTCAACCAGATCTTGATATTTTTTGTTTTTATAGACATAATGATGAGCTTAAACTGAGCAAGATAAACGAGAACACCCTCAAAATTTACAACCGTCTTTCTGTTGAGAATCCAAGCGCAAAATTTATACTCTCAAAATTCATTGTTGACAAATCAACCGCTTTGAGAATAAACCCAAAATTTGAAGTTGACGATGAATATCTTGTCACGCTTCGCTCTGTGTTTATAAAACATTGGAACGCGATAAGCAAGAAGGTAAATTATATTGATATGCTTGTTGATGAGCTATTACAAGATTAATTCATTTTTCGGGATTTAAATTCGTTTTGAAGAATTTATCTATCAAATTCCATGCGTTTTTCGTTGAGATTTCATCGTAATTGTTTTTGTTGTTTGGGTTCATGAAAGCGTGAGAAACATTGGGATAGATTTTGATTTCAATTTTTTTCCCAAGTTTTTTCATTTTTTCCTCAAAATTTTTCACTGCATCTGGTGGTATCCCTCGGTCTTTTTCTGCGAAGATTCCAAGGATCGGTGCTTGTATTTTCTCAAGTTGTTTTTCGTCTTCAACAAGTCGCCCATAGCAGATAACCCCAGCGGAAAAATCTGGAATTTCAATTAAACTTCTCAATGCAAATCCTCCACCCATGCACCATCCTATTATACCAATTTTATCGGGATGGACATTATCTATTGATTTAAGATATGAAACAGCTGATTTTATATCTCTTACTACAACATCTGGTGAGAGGGACTGCATATATGATCTGGCTTCATCTGGAGTTTTTGCAAGTTTTCCACGATAAAGATCAACAGAAAGGGCAATGTATCCTTTACTTGCAAATCTTATGGCATTTTCTTTTTCCCAATCTGTCAAGCCCCACCATTCGTGAATTAACACAATCGCTGGGAATTTCCCTTCAGCTTTTGGAACAGCAAGAAATGCTGAAATTTCTTCATCGCCACTTTTGAATTTTACCATCTGTATTCCAACATTTAACTTCTTTTCCTGGGTGAAGGCAAGGATTGTAAAAATGATAGATAGAATCATCGCTATTACGAGAAGGAGAAAAATTTTATCAAACATCGTTTGCCCTCGCTATTATTTTTGGTATAGTGGGAGTTTAATTGTTATCGTTGTTCCTTTTCCGAGTTCGCTTTCAACGAAGATTTCCCCTTTATGGTCAGTTACAATTTTTTTTGTTATCGCCATTCCAAGCCCTGTGCCATGTTTTTTCCCGTATGTGACAAATGGTTCAAAAAGCCTTTTCTTCACTTCTTCAGGGATTCCTTTTCCCGTATCTGTGAACTGCATGTAAAAGAAATCATCCTCACGCCATGTCTTTATGATGAATTTTCCGCCTTCGGGCATTGCATCTCTTGAATTATTGGCTATGTTAAAGATGACCCGCGTCATTTTATCAACATCAATTTCAACCTCGTCGTCAAAGTCAATTGCTTTCTCAATTTCAATTTTGTTCCTCTCAAAATCCCTTGAAAGGAAAGCAATCACTCCATCAAGAAAATCTCCAAGTTTTATCTTTGAAAAGTTTAAACTTGATACCCCGCGTGAAAAATCAAGTATCTCTTGCGCCATATTCACAAGGCGATCAATTTGTCTTATCACCTCATCAACGAGTTGAATTGCTTCGCTTTCACCAACTTTTTTTCTCAAAACCTGTGCGTAGGCTTTTATTGTCGTCATTGGATTTTTTATATCATGGATGATTGAACTTGCCATTTTCCCAATTGCCGCAAGTCGCTCGTTATTTACAAGTTCCTGAGCCATCTTTGCATTTTGGATTGCGATTGAGGCGTGAATTGAGAGAGCACTTAACATTTCCTCATCTTTTTTTGTAAAAGTGCCCTCTTTTTTGTTTATCAATTGGAAAACACCAACAATTTTACCGTTCTTATCTTTTATTGGCTGGCACAACATCGTTTTTGTTCTATAACCTGTTTTTATATCTATCTCGGGATTGAATCTCGGATCTTTATAAGCATCTTCAAGGTTGATTATCTCACCAGTTTGAGCAACATAGCCTGCAATGCCTTTTCCTATCGGTAGACGAATCTCACTAATTTCATCTCCTTCAAGAACTTTTGACCAAATCTCGCCAGTTAATTCATCAATTAGATAAACTGTTCCTCTGTCGGCATTCGTAATTTCAATGGCGATCTCAAGGATTATTTTTAAAAGTTCATCAAGGTTTATGGTTGAATTAACTCGTTTCGTTATATCAATTAAATAGTTCAGTTTGTTTATCTGTTCCGTTACCTCTTTTTCGTATTCAAGAAAATCTCTCAAAATTTTATCATTTGATGTCCTCAATCTCTCGCTTAATGTCTTTGCGATATTAATTATAAGTTGGGGTTGAAGATGGATGAGCTTGTCAAAGTAATTTGCAGGGATAGATATGACTTCACAGTCGGTTAAGGCTACAACACTTGCCGAGCGTGGGCGAAGATCTATAAGGGACATTTCACCAAAGAAATCACTCTCGCTAAGCTCCATCAAAATTTTACCTTTTGAATCGGCAAGCTTTACTACTTTTACCCTTCCTCTCATAATCAAGCAAACTTTATCGCCGTATTCACCCTCGCGAAGTATTATATCGCCAGGTTTGAAATTTTCAATGATGGAATTTTGAGCAACTTCGTTTATCAGTTCTTCCCCGATTCCTGTGAATAATTTGTTTTTCTTTAATGATTCAAAGAGGTGTTGCATTATGACCTCCCGTATAAATTGGCAAATAGATTGAAGCGTTTTTTATCACTGCAATTGAGCATTTAAGTTTTTTTAAAGTGTCAACATCGTCAAGTGATTTCAATCCCATCAATTCAATTAATCCTCTATCTAACTTGGACTTCACACTTATATTAGCAATTTTTAACTTATTTTGCAACGAAAGGGCGGTGTGACCGTTCATTGAGTAATTTTGGAGAAGTTGCCTTTTCATTTCCTCTGGATTTTTGAATTTAAACCAGTCAAGGAAGGTTTTTGAACCAATCCCATCTCTACATTCAATGAAACAAAACAATGTTCCTCCTTCCTTTAAGATATAATGTGAGTGATGGATTGTTTTATGTGATTGGATGAAGTTTACATCTTTTGGAAATCCTCCCGCGCTTGATATGACCGCGTCAAACTTACCCTTTACAGGTATAGTGAAAAATTTCTTAACAAATTCAGCTCCAGCTTTGTGAGATGAGATTACATCGCCTGAAAAAGCGGAAATAATTTTATCGTTTTCATCAAGGACAACTCCAATATGAAACGCTTTGAGGTTGCAAATCTTAAAAGACTCAACTATATCCTCGTAAATTGGGTTTCCATCAAGTTTAAGGTTTGTTGCATCAGGATTTATGTCGCCATCTGGGGTTAATGTAAGTTTGTGATTTTGAATTGCGGTTTTATATGATGAGACGCCTGGTATAAGCATTTTGGCTCCGCCACCAAATCCAGCAAAATAGTGATGGGTTATCGCTCCGATGATCAGAATTTTATCAGAGGAAGAAACAAGTTTGTTTAGTAAAATTTCGGTGCCTCTGCTTGTTTTCCCATAGTATATGAAGTTATCGCCGTGTGCATCGTTTTCAAAAATTTCAAAGTTATTATAAATTTCATCCCCAAGTATCTCTCTTTTTTCTGCTTCAGATTGTTTTGAATGTGTGCCGTTTGCAAACAGGATTTTTATTTTTTCATTTTTAATTCTCTCCAAAACAAATTTAAGGACAAAATCAACTCGTGCTTTTCTTGTTTTATCTGGGACGATGATCAAAATTTTATCTCCAGGTTGAGTGAAGTTTTCAAGTTTTGGCGAATCAATAGGATTATCAAGGGCATCGTTTAAAATTTCTGCTTCATCCCGTTTTGCGGGGATATACTGTGGTGTTAAGATAGTGGCATGATCAGGAAGTTCAATTTCTAATTCAGTTTTACCATATTTAATTGAAATTTTTTTCATTTCGCTTTCATTTTCTATTCATAAGGGTTGCGGCGAAAGCTGCACCAAAACCATTATCAACATTGACCACAACAATTCCAGGGGCACATGAGTTGAGCATTGTCAAAAGAGGTGCAAGTCCATTGAAGTTTGCGCCATACCCGACTGATGTTGGGACGGCGATCACAGGGACATCAACAAGCCCGCCAATGACACTTGGCAAAGCTCCTTCCATACCAGCGATGACAATTATAACACTTGCGTCCCTTAACTTATCAAGATTTGAAAACAAACGGTGAAGACCCGCAACACCCACATCATATAAAAGTTCAACTTCATTTCCAAGTATTTCCGCTGTAACCCTTGCTTCCTCTGCGACAGGGAGATCCGCAGTCCCAGCAGTTATGATTAAAATTTTCCCCTTTTTATCATCTTTCTTTATCTCACCACGAACAACAGTTATAGTTCTCGCAAGTTCGTTATATTTCGCATCTTTAGCAATCTTTTTAACAGCTTTGAAGTGTTCCGTGTTTGCTCTTGTTGCGAGAAGAAAATCAGATCTTTCAAGTATTCTCTTTGCTATTCCCTTAACCTGTTCAGGTGTTTTCCACTGGCAGAGTATGACCTCAGGGAAGTTATGTTTAAACATCCTGTGATGGTCAACCCTTGCAAATTTAATATCTTCAAATGGGAACCATTTTAATTCATTTATGAACTCATCTACATCAATCTTTCCATTTTTATAGTCATTCAAAAGTTTTTCTATTTTTTCACGCATTTGCGTTGTCCTTTAAAATTTAAATTTTGCTGATATCATAAAGTTTCCATTTTTGCTTTCAATCCCAATAAATGAAGCACTTTCACCAAATATGTCTCCAGAACCCTTATCCGATGTGAAAAAGAGGACATCAATTATGTTCGCCACCCAAATCCCAGCGGTTATCCCCAGAAATAAATTTCTTCTTTTATAGTCCCTATCAATGTCGGATTTAACTTGAAGCATTTCCTGCCATATTTGTTCTGCTTTTTCCCAGTTCATTGTGCTTTGATATTGAATTTCAAGATTTTCAAGTCGCTCATTCCCACCGACGAGATTATTTTGTGAAACTATCGTTACAACGAGTGAGCTGAAGGCAGTTAATGTGAAAACCGCCCCTTTGAGCTTGTGTCCAAGGTAAAATTGCCCGGCGCCCGGGATAAATGTTGAATAGGTCAATGCAGTGAGCTTTCGCTTTGAGATAAAAGAATCTTTTGATTGCGCAAGGAGAAGTGATTGTGCGAAGATGACAAGAAGCAGGATTCGTTTAAGCATAGATTTTGATCATTTTTTGTTTTCGGCTGAATAAATTTAAAAATTTGGGATGAGAATTAAAACGAACTTTTAGTCGTATTTGGGACCGGGAGAAGATTCTTGATAAAGTTGAGATATTTTTTTAAATTTGAAGAGTAAAATTTACACAAGGTTTGAAATTGAGGAGTTTTTTTAAAAAAATAAACGATGCAATTGGTTTAACAAAATCTGAGAGCGTTGTTTTTTGGTTTTTAATTTTTGCTTTTGCTTTTGGAATCGTCATAAAAATTACACATGGCAGTGTTTCCGGAGGTAAATCTGGGAAATTTGACTATTCTGTTTTTGATAAAGAGTTTGAAAAAAGATCAACGGAGATTGAAAAAGTCGTATCCCCAACGGTTCAGGCTTCCGATGAAAAATCATCAAATTTAAACTCTGGTTTTGCGCCATTTAAGGTAAATATAAACACAGCTGCGAAAGAGGACCTGATGAAAATTCCCGGGATCGGTGAAAAGACAGCTGAGCAGATAATTAAACATAGAGAAATTTATGGGAAGTTTAAAAGAATTGAGGATATAATGAATGTCAAAGGAATAGGGCAGAAGAAGTTTGAGAAGATAAAAAGTTATTTAACAACAAACTAAAAACAAAGGGAGAAAATAAATGCCACAGGTAAAAGCAAAAGGTTCAATCATACTTGAGATTTTGATAATTGTTCTGATCGGCGTTTTAGTTTATACGATTTACGACCCTGCGATGAAGATCAGAGCGGAAGAAGAATTGAGGAAAGTATGCAGGTTCAGAATGAAAAACATACGACAGGCGGAACTTAGATACTTTGATGAATACAGCAGGTATACAGGTAACATTGATTCACTCATTGCATTTATAAAAGCTAAAAATTTGCCTGATTCGCTTTTCTTTTCAACAGCAACAGAAAAATTCAATCCTGATTCACTTCGTCGTTGTCCAAAATTAAATCAACCTTACATAATTGGTGCAGATTCGCTTGGTAAATATTACTGGGTTGAGTGTCCGTATGGTCATGGAATGATCGGCTCAAAGGAAAAACCGGAGGATGTGAATAAAGTATCTTGGGAATAAATGATATTCATAACTGTAAAATTGGGAAAGGAGCGGGTTGATGTAGTTGAAACCGAGGAACTTTCAAAAAAGCTGGTTTTAAAAAAAACTTTAAGTCATCAATTTAATCTTAGCTCGTTTTCTTCTGAAGAAGCTGGTAAAATAGCACACATTATTTCTTCATCCATAAACATAAGCGAAAAATTTACAAAGCTTTCATTTTGCCTTGACACCGAATTTGTATTTTTAAATATCATCCCTATTGATGCAAATCTATCAGAGCAAGATTTAAATGAGCATTTGCTTTGGGAGATTTCGCAGTATTTCCCAGATGAATCTGCGCAAAATTTTGCGTTGAGAGGTTATAAGTTTGGTAGCGGAAAAGTGCAAAAAATGCTTATCGTAGCTGTAAGAAAGGAAATAATTTCCTTTTTAAGGGCAATAGCTGATAAACTTAATTTGAAGATCCAGATCATTGATATTGACCACTTTTCTGCTGAAAATTGCTTAAGGGAAAGGATAAGTTCTGTGCGTTCAAGGTATTTTTACAAGGATTTTATCCTTGCTGGATTAAAAAAGGGCAGGATTGACGTTAGCGTTTTTAGGAATTACGAGTTTCAGAGGTATTTTTATTATTTAGTCAACAATGAATCGGATTTGAGATATTTTGTGATAAAGCTGGTAAATGACAATGTCTCTGCTGGGTTTGAGAAATTTGTTTTTTATGGTGAAGTAGTTGATAAAGATATGATTGATTTTATAAGTGAGATGCTCGGAAGCAGATTTGTAGTTTTGAATCCGTTTGATTCGCCGTTATTTCTTGATTTGAAAGTCAAACCTGAGGTTGCGTCAATTTTTGCACCAAATATAGGGCTTGCCTTCAGGATGTTATGGTCAGAATAATTACCGGGAAATATAAGGGGCGTTCGTTGAAAATTTTAAAAGGAGATGATATAAGACCAACTTCAGACAGGGTGAAGGAAACGCTTTTTAACATTCTTTCAAGCAGGATTAATTTTGAAAATCTTGTTGTCCTTGATTTGTTCGCTGGAACGGGTGCGCTTGGATTTGAAGCATTGAGCAGAGGTGCTGAAAGAGTTGTCTTTGTTGATAATTATCGGAGAGCTTTGGATGTGATAAAAGAAAATGCCCAGATATTGGGTTGTTCTGATAAAATTTTAACGGTGAATAATGACGCTTTAATTTTTGTTGAATATTCAACTGAAAAATTTGACCTCATTTTCGCTGACCCGCCATATGTGTATTCGTATCTTGATGAACTTGTTCATAAAATTTGGGAGAGAAAGCTTTTAAGTGAAATCGGTTATTTTTCGCTTGAGCATGATTCAAGGATTGTTTTCACCCCTGAGACAACCCCATTTGAAATTGATACGAGGAGGGAATTTGGGAAAACAGCACTCACAATTTTTAAATATAAGGAGTGAAACATTATGAAAAGAATTGCAATTTACCCCGGGACATTTGACCCGATAACTAATGGACATATTGATGTGATAGAGCGGGCATCCAGATTATTTGATAAGGTTATCGTAACGGTTGCCAAAAATGTTGCAAAAACTCCTCTCTTTAGCGTTGAAGAAAGAATTAAAATGATCAAAGAAGTTGTTAAAAAATTTGACAATGTTGAAGTGGATAGTTTTGACGGTCTTCTGGTAGATTACGCAAAAATGAAAAACGCTGTTGCGATAATCAGGGGGCTACGTGCGGTTTCGGATTTTGAATATGAATTTCAAATGGCTTTGATGAACAGAAAAATTTGTGATATAACTACTGTTTTTCTCGTTCCCCACGAAAAATACACTTACCTAAACTCAACGATAGTTCGTGAGATAGCTTCTTTTGGTGGCGATGTCAGCAATTTTGTTCCAAAAATAGTTGAAAAAATGTTAAAGGAAAAATTCAAGCAGAAACGAAACTTGAGAAGGAGAACATGATGCCAAGACTTTCTGAAAAAATACTTAACCTGCCTGAGTCTGAAACCCTTCGCATTTCTGCGATTGCAAAAAATATGAAGGCACAAGGGATTGATGTCGTTTCTTTAAGTGCGGGGGAACCTGATTTCCCAACCCCCGAGCATATAAAAGAAGCGGCAATTCAAGCAATAAAGGAAAATTTTACAAAATACACCCAAAATCAAGGAATACCTGAATTAATAAATGCAATCATTGAAAAATTTCGTCGCGATAACAACATTGATTATAAACCAAGTGAAATACTTGTATCAAATGGGGCAAAACATTCAATTTTCAACGCTTTGCAGGCGATATGTAACCCCGGCGATGAGGTGATAATTCCAGCTCCGTATTGGGTGAGTTATCCCGCAATGGTTGCGGTAGTTGATGCTAAGCCAGTTATTTTAAAAACTGACTTGAGAACAAATTTTAAAATAACACCTGAGCAACTTAGGGAGGTAATAACTAAAAAAACCAAAGCTTTGATCTTCAACTCACCCTCAAACCCAACGGGAGCGGTTTATACCGAGGATGAGATAAAAAAAATTGCTGAGGTTGTGTATGAGAAAAATATCTTTGTGATTTCTGATGAGATCTATGAGAAAATACTTTATGAGGGTAAACATTTCAGCATGGCTTCAATCAAAGAGTTAAAAGACCTCGTTATAACTGTCAATGGTGTCTCAAAGGCATATGCTATGACGGGATGGAGAATTGGCTATCTTGGGGCTAACGAGGAAATAGTTAAACTTGCGAATAAGGTTCAGGGTCAAATGACCTCAAATGCGAGTTCAATTTCTCAAAAAGCAGCACTTGCTGCACTAACAGGCACACAAGAACCGGTGAAAAGGATGGTTAATGAGTTCAAAATAAGGCGAGATTTTATCTGTTCAGAACTTAAGCAAATTCCAGGGATTGAGATCTTGGTTCCTTCTGGGGCATTTTATGTGTTTCCGAAAGTTTCTGCTTACTATGGTAAAAATTATAATGGCATGGTTATAAAAAATTCAAATGATTTTTGTGAGTTTCTTTTAAAAGAAGAAAAACTCGCTATAATCCCAGGAGATGCGTTTGGTATGGATGAATGCGTAAGGATTTCATTCGCTGCCTCAATGGAGGATTTGATGAAGGGAATTGAGAGATTCAAACGAGCAATTGAAAAGTTGGGAGATTGAAAATTTGAAATTTGTTTTTTAATTTTATTTTGTGTTCTTCGTTGTTAAAGAAAACAAATCAAAAACAAAAGGAGGTGAAGGGAAAAGGCTATGCCAACCTATGAGTACAAATGTGATAACTGTGGTTATATCTTTGAGGAATTTCAGAGCATAAATGATGAACCGGTCAAAATTTGCCCCAAATGTGGAGGCAGCGTAAGGAAGGTAATAAGTGGTGGAATTGGATTAATTTTTAAAGGTTCAGGTTTCTACATAACCGATTATAAACGTGGAAATTCATCAAAAAACAGGTCAAACTCCGAAACAAAGTCAGAAACAAAATCTGAGAAATCCGAGCAGTAAATAAAGATGATCTTCAGGGGCGGGTTTCT
>Ga0105163_1001410_pt1 | contig 12689 bp, 17 predicted proteins | sample JNZ110809AmetaG_FD_81531 | JGI IMG/M metagenome (GOLD analysis project Ga0105163, IMG submission 81531) | Hot spring microbial communities from Jinze hot spring, China to study Microbial Dark Matter (Phase II) - JNZ 110809A | ecosystem: Environmental > Aquatic > Thermal springs > Hot (42-90C) >... | reverse complement strand
GGGTTCCATTCTCCTTAGATGAAGTAACCCAACGTAATATACTGCTCGCATTCCGTACACAAGCGCACCCAGCACGTCATCAAAGCACGAATCTCCGACGTGGACTATTTCCGCGGGCCCGACACCTGCGGCTCTAACCAACTCTTGAAATATAGATCTTTGTGGCTTAACTGACCCGACGTTAGACGACGACACTACCACGTCTACATAGCTGAGGATACCTATGTTCTTTAAGAGGGCTCTAACTCCTTTCTCACTAAAGCTTGTGTTACTGACTACAGCTATTTTCAGACCCATGTCCTTTAGCAGTGGTAGTACTTCCACAGCCTCTGGGTTTTCTCTGGGCCTAAACGTTTCTGTCGACAGCTCATATGCTTCTGCGACTTCGCTTACAAGATCGTCATCGATCTTTATACCTAGACCTGCTAGAATTATCGATGCTACATCTCTACTGCTCATAAACATTCTGGACGCTCCAAGTCCAAAGTAGAGCTCTCGTACTCTAGTAACAGGTATATCGTAACCCCTCGACTTGAGCACTTCAAGAATGGATTTCACTCTCATACTGCTGTATGTTTCTTCATCTTCCGGGTGCTTCTCCCAGATCAAGGTAAACCAGAGGTCGAAAGAGACTGTTTTTATCATCTTGCTCGACATCCCTATAGAGGTACTAGACCTGTGCTTTTAAGATGATAGACAAAGACTCGAGAGATATAGCACCACCAGCTCTGGGCATTTTTTGCTTGACTAAAACTTAAATATCTCTTCGCTGTTCTTGGTTTAGGTAGTGGAGGGTGTCGTTCAGACACATAGTGAGAATAGCTGGTGTAGATATCGACGGTGAGCTGTCTCTAGTCTTCGGATTAACGAAAATCAAGGGAGTGGGGCCGAGACTTGCGAGAGCATGCGCAATAAAGCTGGGGCTAGATCCTAGGACGAAAGTAGGGTATCTCAGTGACGAGGATGTCGAGAGGATCGAGAGCTTCTTAATGGAGCCTCTCAAGTTTGGTATACCAGCGTGGATGGTTAATAGAAGGAAGGATTACGAATCCGGCTTAGATAGGCACTTAATAGGTTCAGACTTGATTTTGGTAGCTAGGCAGGACATCGAGAGAGAGTTAAGGATTAGGTCTTGGAGAGGTGTGAGACACTCGCTTGGTCTCAAGGTCCGGGGTCAACGAACTCATACTACTGGTAGAGTCGGCCCTGTAGTAGGTGTTGTTAAAGGTAAGACTAGGCAGCAGTAGGTGAGCATGTGTGGGGGACCCTAAGAAACCTAGGAAAACGTGGGAGAGACCAGGTCATCCCTGGATTAAGGAGAGGCTAGTAGAAGAGATGGAGCTAGTTGGACAGTATGGTTTGAGGAATAAGAGAGAGCTGTGGAAAGCGCAAACCCTATTGAGGACTATTAGGTCTAAGGCAAAAGCTCTTCTTTCTCTGTCAGAAGCTGAGAGGGGAATAAGAGAGAGGGCACTAGTGAAAAAGCTCTATGATATGGGTATACTTGAGAGTGACAAGGCAACTATTGACGATATCCTGGGGTTAACGGTTAGAAACGTCTTGGAGAGAAGACTGCAGACCATAGTGTATAGAAAGGGTTTAGCTAGAACTATTCACGAAGCTAGGCAAATGATAGCGCACGGCCATATAGCTATAGCAGGACGCAGAGTGAAGTCTCCTGGCAGAATAGTAGCGAAGAGTGAGGAAAGCCTAATAGATTACTCACCAACCTCGCCTTACTACGAGAAGAGAGTGTCTAGTAGTTTAACTAGGTGAGTATGGTGGGGATGTCACTACGGGAGCTTAAGTGGGGCGTAGTCCACGTATTTAGCTCTTTTAACAACACGATCGTTCACATAACGGACCTTAGTGGAGCTGAGACAGTCTCGCGGTGGTCCGGTGGTATGGTGGTAAAAGCTGATAGGGAGAAACCGTCGCCCTATACAGCGATGATGATAGCCTATAGAGCTTCTCAAGACGCTATTGATAGGGGAGTCTCAGCTGTCCACATAAAAGTCCGAGGTGTGGGAGGGCACGGACCAAAGATACCTGGCCCGGGAGCTCAAGCAGCTATAAGGGCCATTGCTAGGTCAGGTCTCATAATAGGGAGGATAGAAGACGTGACACCCGTACCGCACGATACTACTAGAAGACCCGGAGGTCGCCGCGGCAGGAGAGTATAGGGAGACAACATGGTCGACATTGAGATAATGGAAAAGAGTGATACTGAGATAACCTTAATTCTAAGGGGGGTTCCACTAGAATACGTTAACGCCATACGGAGAGCAGCTATAGAAGAAGTTCCAACAATGGCTATAGACTACGTAGTTTTTTACGACAATACATCGGCTTTAAGTGATGAGATAATATCTCACCGCTTGGCCCTAATTCCGCTGAAGTCCGACCACGCACTTGAGCGCTATAAGCAACCTGAAGAATGTAGAGGCAGTGCTTTAGCGGATGGATGCTATGCTAGTTTCTACCTTGAAGCCGAGAGCGGGCCTCAGGAAGAGCTGGTTGTGTACTCTAGGGACATAAAACCTCAAGACGACCCGGAGATTGTCCCCGTAGACGGGGGGATCCCTGTACTTAAGTTAGGCCCTCAGCAGAGAGTAGTCCTTGAAGCATGGGCTAGACTCGGTAGGGGGAAGGAACATATTAAGTGGTCTCCGGCGACGGTTTCTGTACTCACGTACATACCTAAGGTGACTATCTCTACCTATAGGTGCACTATGTGCGGGCTGTGCGCTGAGTACTGCCCGACCAAGGCGATAACTATCAGAGCGGGGGAAGTAGTTGTTGATGAAAGCAAGTGCACTCTCTGTAGGCAGTGCGTTAAAGTTTGTGGACCGGAGGCGATAGACCTTAGCTGGCGTAAAGACGAGTACAAACTGCGTGTAGAGTCATCGGGTGCTTTAAGTCCCGAGAGAATAGTTGGTGAGGCAATGCTTCAAATCAAGAAAAAACTATTAGAACTGCATGAGCATCTCGATAGAGTTTTCTCTGCTAGAGGTGTGAGAGCATGAAGCGTACGGGACCGACGAACGTAGTTATAAGGAAGCTAGTTAGAGAGCTAAGAAGGACTTCTAATCAATATAGTGTTAGAATATGGGACTACGTGGCTGACTTGCTGGAGAAACCCTCTAGAAGGCGCGTGGTAGTTAACTTAAGCAAGGTAAGCAGATTCTCAAGTCAGGGGGAATACATCGTTGTACCAGGAAAAGTCCTTGGAGCAGGAACCTTAAAGAAACCGGTGACCGTCGCAGCTGTATCGTTCTCGAAGAGAGCTTTAGAGAAGATCCGTAGTGCTGGTGGTTCAGCTATTCCGATTACCGAGCTTCTAAAAGTAAATCCTCAGGGCTCTAACGTGAAGGTGATAATATGAGCTACAGCAAGGAGATCTTAATAGATGCCGAAGGCCTTATCCTAGGTAGGTTGGCTTCGGTAGTAGCTAAGTTCCTTAAGTATGGTTACAGAGTTCACGTAGTTAACGCAGAAAAGGCTGTAGTAAGTGGGGACCCACACACGATTAAAGAATCTTACGCCACGTGGTTCGAAATCAAGACACTGAGAAACCCGAGTAAATGGTCACCGCACAGACCTAGAAATCCTGTGTCTATAGTGAAGTACGCCGTTAGGGGAATGCTCCCGAAGGATCCATTTAAGAAGATTACGCTACTCAAAAAGCTGAAGGTTTACGTAGGCTACCCAGAGGAAGTAAAGAAAATGAAGCTGGTCGCTATCGAAATTCCTGAGGCTAGAGCTAGTAAACTTAAGCATGAATACATAACAGTAGGTGAGGTAGCTAAGTATTTAGGCTGGAGGGGTAAGGTATGAGCGCAGGTGCGGTGTCTAGAACGGATCCCTCAAAGGGTAAGCAGTTGAAGGTTGTAATTGAGATCGGTAAAAGAAAAACAGCAGTGGCGAGAGCTACAGTAACTCAAGGTTCTGGTAGAGTTTGGGTTAACGACGTCCCCATCGAGATATTTCCCATAGAGCTAGCTAGAATAAAGATGATGGAACCCCTTCTGCTAGCTGGTGACAGTATTAGGAAATCTGTAGATATAAGCGTTAGAGTCTCTGGAGGGGGGTACATGGCTCAAGCGGAAGCCGTTAGGATGGCTATTGCTAGAGGATTAGCTAAGTTCACAGGTAGTGAGGAGCTTAAGCAGTTATTTAGAGAGTATACTAGGTACATGCTATCTGGTGATCCAAGGCAGACGGAACCAGAAAAGTGGATGAGGTATAGCGCCAGGAGGTGGAGGCAGAAATCCTATAGGTAGGTTGCCGTGATAGTTCCAGTAAGATGTTTTACTTGCGGCAGGATCATTGGGCACCTATGGGATGAGTACGCTAGGAGAGTGGCAAGCGGTGAAGACCCGGGGAAAGTACTCGATGAGCTGGGGTTGAAAAGGTACTGTTGTAGGAGAATGTTTCTATCGCATGTAGATTTAATAAACGAGATCGTTGTATATGGGAGAAAGGTGTAAGACTTGAGTGCACAGAAGCGATACCTAGACGAGGCTCCAAAGCTGGTCTCGGAGTTACTAGCTCCTTCAGAGCTTTACCTCGAGGCTGGAGTGCACATAGGGACGTATGTCTGCACAAAGTATATGAGGAAGTTCGTTTACAGGTCAAGACCCGACGGCCCTTACATACTAGACATCAGAAAAATAGATGAAAGGCTCAGGATAGCCGCTAAGTTCATTTCGTCATTCGAACCTCGCTCAGTGCTGGCTGTCTCCTCGAGACCTTACGGATTTACTCCAGTCCAAAAGTTTGCGGAGTTTACTGGTGCTAGGTTTGTTACTGGCAGGTTCATTCCCGGCACGATAACTAACCCATATCTAGACATCCATATTGACGCTGGGGTCTTAATAGCCTCAGACCCGAGAGTGGATGAGCAGGCTATTGAAGAGGCTTCCAAGGTCGGGATCCCCGTTATCGCTATAGCAAGTACAGACGCTAAGTTAAACAATGTAGACCTGGTTATTCCTGGGAACAATAAGGGAAGGAAATCTCTAGCGCTTATCTACTGGATACTTACTAGGCAAGTGTTGAGAGAGAGGGGTGTTCTACAGCCGGACGCTAACTTACCAGTAAGCTACGAAGCTTTTGAAACTAAGGTGTCAACTGTTGAGCGTTAGAAAACCCCTGGTCTCGGGACAGTTTTATGAAGGTAGCCCAACCGGTCTGGTAAGGCAGATCGAGTGGTGCTTTCTGCATAATCTAGGTCCGCAGGTTATTCCTAAGGGTGAAGGGTCTCAGGAAAGGGTTAGTCTTGGGTTTGTAGTTCCCCATGCTGGTTACATGTACAGTGGTCCCGCAGCAGCACATGCGTACTACGCACTCTCTATGGAGAAAAAACCCAGAACTATCGTACTTATAGGACCCAACCACACTGGTGTAGGACCTTCTGTGTCTGTTTATCCGGAGGGGTTTTGGGAGACACCCCTGGGGAGAGTACCAGTAGACTCAGAACTGGCTAAACTCATTGCTGGTAGCAGTAGATTTGCTAGGCTCGATACTACCGCACATGAATACGAGCACTCTATTGAAGTACAGTTACCGTTCCTACAGTACGTACTCAAAGAAGATTTCACTATTGTCCCGATCACTATACTAAATCAGACACCTAAAGTAGCTGAAGACTTAGCTAAGTCAGTATTATCGGCTGTTCAACTGTCTAAGAGAGACCCCAACGATATCCTCATAATAGCTTCGACAGACCTAACTCACTATGAGCCTCACGATATAGCTCATAGAAAGGACCAGCTCGTGATCGAGAGAATAGTCCAGCTAGACCCGGACGGACTGTTTAGGGTAGTTGTGGAGAAAGACATTAGTATGTGTGGACCGGGGAGCACTATGGCACTTATTTACTTTGCTAAAGCACTAAACGCGGGAGGAGCCCGCCTCCTAAAGTACTTTACCTCTGGAGACATAACTGGCGAAAAAAGTTGGGTAGTAGGATACGCAGCTGTACAGGTACTACGATAGCCCCGCTATACATAGCTTGAAGTCGCAAGGTTAGCAAGTTTTAGTGTTAATATAACTCGACTTAGCAGCTCTCTTTAACAAATTAATGAAAAATCAGAGATACCGCTTTATGGCGCTAAGCCCGTTTAGCTGTCCGTAAAGTACTTCCTCCAGTATCGACGATCTGAGTAGTCTGCTACCTAGAGCAACATATGCTCGCTTTTCTCGAGTATTTAGTCCGAGTAATACGTACACCTGAGTAGACTCCATTGGTGGGTCTGGAAAGCACAGCAGTCTTAGTATAGCTCTAAAAATATCTGCGACCATAGTTTTGGCCTTAGCGTCTTGCGGTTTTAGTACGAGGTTCTCGATAGTGTTTGCCTTGAGAGAAGAGTCAACGGTATTCAGCACTTTGTGATAAAATAGGAGGTTGCATCCACCAGAGAAAACCACTGGATAGTCTATTGGGGCGGACGCTTCTACTTTCACGCTTCTCACACTTCTCGACAGTAAGACCATTACAACATCCTTATTCAGTGTAGATGAAAAGAAGCAATCCAATAAAACCATGTCCTTCCGGCAAGATGGCTTTATTAGCAAGTGGGGTACCCACAAGTAATTGAGATTCTTCGGTAGCTTGGCCGCAGAAACATCAATAAACATATTTTCCAACTCGTGAAGAGCTATCCTAAGGGATAGTAGAAAGCTACTTAGCCGTCAGCTTTCTAGCCTCTCTCTCAGTCTCCCTAAGTATTATTATGTCACCCACTCTCACAGGGCCTTTAACATTCCTAGTTATTACTCTTCCCTTATCTCTTCCGTCCAGAACTCTAACTCTGACTTGGGTTATCTCACCAGTAACTCCAGTTCTACCTACTATCTGAAGCACCTCAGCTGGAAAACCGAATTCTTCCACCACGTTAACATCGGGTTGAGTTAAATCGATTTTCCTGACTTCACCCACCTCCAGCACCTTCTCTATCCTGCATACACGCTTTAAAGCTTTAAAGCAGAGCTCTGCAGTGTACGGGGGAATGCTGCGTGCCTAAGGTATACACGTGCAGTTTCTGTGGTGGGCAGATAGAGCCCGGCTCTGGGCTGACTTTCGTACTTAGGAGTGGAGTGATACTCCACTTCTGCTCTAGCAAGTGCTTTAAGAACTTCAAGCTACGTAGGGACCCCAAGAAAACTCCGTGGAGTGCCTACTACGTGAAAACAAAGTGATCCTAGTTGACTCAGAAAAGAGAGTTCTTGCTGATTAAGCCCGACGGAGTAAAGAGAGGCTTAGTGGGGGAGGTAATAAGGAGACTAGAGATAAAGGGTCTTAGAATAGTTAGGCTTAAAATGCTTCAGCTAACTCGTGAGTGTGCGGAGAGGCTATACGATGTACATAAAGGAAAGAGCTTCTATGACGAACTCGTGAAGTTCATGACCTCAGGTCCGGTAGTCGCCCTGCTAGTCGAAGGAGAGGAGGCCATAGACGTAGTTAGAGCTATGATAGGGCCGACAGATGGTAGAAAAGCGCCTCCTGGGACTATAAGGGGAGACTTCTCAACTTCCGTACTAGAGAACATAGTTCACGCAGCCGATAGCGAAGAGAGGGCTCACTATGAGGCGTCAATAGTATTTAACCCAGACTGCGATAAGCCTTCCTAAGTTTCTCCTTGAAGATTGAGTGTTACGAGCATCGGCAAGCTAACCGAAATAGTGCTGTCTCTCGGCTTCTAGGGAAAACATAGGTAAACCATTTAACGTAACGTTGAGGTAATCCAAGCTGCTAAGAGCTCCTCTCGAACCTAGCCTCTGCCCTCAGTAAACACTTGTCTAATAGGCTTAACTAAGGTCTTCACTCATCTTTCTTAAGTGTTCTTAATCGCGCCAAAAATATTCGTAAGTCTTGATGTATTAGCGAGTAGGTACTTCTAACATGGTCTTCGAAACCCGAACGGGGGTTAGACCTTGTGGCGGGCCCGCCGGGATTTGAACCCGGGACCTACGGGTTAAAAGCCCGCCGCTCTGCCTGGCTGAGCTACGGGCCCCTCTCTACTAGTACGTCAAGGAATATTTAAGCTTCTGTAGCTGGCTTACTTCACGGTTGAAGCTTTCCCCAGGATAGAGGAGGGGGGAGAAGCGGGTTTAAGCCATAAACCACTGCCACTTACAACCTCCCACATCTCCTCAAGCATCTCAAGCTTAATTAGAGATTTCACGCTTCTTACATTATAAGCAAATTTGGGAAGTAAGTGGCATGGCTAAGTAGTAGATGTAAGATTATAAGCTTTTAGACGCTTGTTGAGGTGGCGACTGGTAGTAGAGAAACGAGTAAGGGTGCTAGAGATGGTGCTAAGACATGACGGAGGAGTAAAGTGTCCTGTATGTGATGGTAGGGCGGCAATAATAGCTGAAAAGTCTGTGTCGGACGGTGGTTCGATAGTTCGATATCTTCTAAAGTGTTCTTCCTGCGGTTATCGTGATATACTACAAGAAGTGACTATAACTAAGTTGGAAAGCGGGTTGAAAGTGAGGATAAGCTCACTCAGCACACTTACTAGAGTAACTAGAGAGTGAGTTCATCTAAACTAGAAAACGATTTTAAATTTCAATTGCTAACACTAAGCTTCTTACAACTACGTCTGCTAATTCCTGCTTTAGTGCTTATGTTACATTGAGAGGCTACCTTGTCCACTGTAATACGTGAAAAATTCTCAACTGTACGGAGCACTAAATCGTATTACTGGGGGTTATCTAAGGGAGTGATTGACCAAGATTTCTTTAAAATCTCAGTGTAGGTTTTATTAGGATGCGAGGAATGAATGCTTCACGAGAGTTGAGACTGCCTCCCAGGCTTTACGCTATCGCCAGGTCTATTTTAACCCTTAGAAGGGCTACAGTAGCTGAGATAGCTAGAGCTGTCGGCAGGCGCGAGCAAGACATAATGCGAGACATAGCAGAACTAGAGAGACGCAAGCTTATCACCATCTCTAGGAGGACTTACTTTAAAGTTGAGATAAGCGAGAGAGGTAAAAAGTACCTTAGAGATGGTTTACCTGAAGAAGTTGTCTTAAGAGAGCTTATTAAGAATGAGAGATTGCATGTGAGTAACCTGAAAGAGCTGGGTCTTGATGATGATGAAATTGAGATAGCGCTAGGGATTTTAAGGATGTTCAGTGCTATAAGGATACAAGGAGGACTAATAGACTTAAACGTAACTGGAGTTCAAAGGGTTCAAGAGTATATTCAAAGCGTTAAGAGAGAGTTAGAGCAGTACTCTCTCCCGATAACCCTAGCGGAGCTACCGGATTCAATACGCGAGGTTAGAAGAAGGGGCTTGGTTCTAGCTCGCGAGCACAAGGAGATAGTGGTAGAAGCAACAGATATCTTAACTAGCTACTCTAGTGAGTTGAAGCCAGGCGATATCGTAACCGTAATCTCTCCTGAGATAATAAGCCTCGAGACTTGGGACTCTATAGAGTTCAAGCCGTTCGATCTCACTGTAGAGCCGCCTAGGTGCCCGATTGTTAGGAAGCATTTCTTTACTGAAGTACTAAACTATATGAGAGAATTGATGCTATCTCTAGGGTTCGAAGAAGTTAAAGGACCCCACGTTGAACTGGAGTTATGGAATTTTGACGCCCTATTCGTTCCACAACACCACCCCTCTCGAAGACCGACTGACGTGTACATAGTTGGCACGGCAGTAAACGAGCTTCCTAAATTAGAGCATCTGATTTCTACTGTTGGCAGCTACCATAAGGAGTACAGGGGGTATGAGTGGGACCCGTCGAGAGCATTAAGGCTAGTTCTTAGGACTCACTGTACTTCCGTATCCGTTAGAACTATCTGGGAGAGGGGTCCAGGCGACTACAGAGTGTTTACGATAGACAGGGTGTTTAGACCAGATACGCCGGACCCAACACACTTAATGGAGTTCCACCAACTCGATGGAATCATAGTTGGAGCGAGAGTATCTTTCAAGGATTTACTTCAGTTCTTTAGAGAGTTTGCTCGCGGTCTAGGGTTGGGAGAGGTTAGATTTAAGCCTGCCTACTTCCCGTTCACAGAGCCTAGCGTAGAGGGATACGTTAAACACCTAAAGCTTGGTTGGATAGAGGTACTGCCGGGAGGTATGTTTAGGAGGCAAGTACTCGAGCCGCTGGGGCTTAGAGGGTATAACGTGGCTGCTTGGGGTATAGGTGTAGATAGAGTGGCCATGATTCTTCTAGGAATTAGCGATATAAGGGACCTCTACACCGATGATGTGAGGGAGATAGAGAAAGCGGAGCTCCCCAGGGTGATACTCGGTGCCGGTAGTCTCGGTTAAGCTATGGGATATAGCTCGCTTAGTAGGCTCTTACTTAGACCAGGGCATTCTCTCGAAATTCTTCGATAACTTTAAGCTAGAAGTAAAGAAACTGGAGGGTGATACACTCACTTATGACGCTGCTCACGATAGGCTAGACCTTTACTCAGCCGAGGGGCTGGCGAGGGCTATATCTTACTATGCCGGTTTTAGGAAGCCAAATAAGTACCTGATATCTAAAAGCAGCGTCTTTGTAGACTCCAGTAAGGCACCTAGCTATAGACCCTACGTCTTAATGACCGTTGTACGGGGTGTAAAACTCGATGATGAGGCCATTAGCCAGCTGTTTCAGTTGCAGGAAAAGCTACACCTGACTCACTGTGGTGACAGGGAGCTAGTTTCTATAGGTTTATACGATTTGGACGTCCTTAAATTCCCGGTCTACTACCGAGAGGTCGATACCGTGGTTTTTAGGCCTCTAGGCTACGATAGAGATATGAGCGCACGGGATATATTAGTAGAGACGGAGAAAGGTAGAGAGTACGGTCATCTAGTTAAAGAGGGTCGATACCCGCTACTAGTAGACTCGAGTGGAACCGTCCTCTCCCTTCCACCGATCATAAACTCCGAAGATACTAAGATCACGGAAAAAACTAAGAACATACTGATAGACGTCACTGGAACAGAGCCGCGACTAATGGCTTCAATACTTTCTGTTATGACCCTAGCTACTTATGAGCGGGGAGCCTTAGGCGTAGAGGTAGTCCCGGTAGTTCAGGGAGCGATAGCAGAGGAACTAGTCAGTGAATTACTTCAGGGAAGAAGACTGACCGTTAGAGCTGAAAGAGTGGTGAACTTAGTGGGAGTTGACGTAAGCTTCGGGGACGTATTGAAGTACCTAGAGAGACATGGATACATTGTTGAGTCTGCTAGTGAGGACTCCGCTACTGTTTGGGTTCCACCGTACAGAGTGGACGTTATCGACGAGGACGATATAATTGAGGACATAGCTATCTCTATGGACTACAATAAGATAGTTGGGAAGTTAGAGCCTCCAACTAATCGCGGTATCGCACACCCTCTGGAAACTATATCTAGATACTTGCGGGACACGCTAGTTGGCTTGGGGTTCACGGAGGTTTTGAACTTCATGTTGTCTGATCCAGACTATCTCACAGCACTAGGTTACACTAAGTTTATTGATGTTAGAAACCCGAAGATGAGAATGTACTCAGTACTGAGACCTTCACTATTACCTGGGATTCTCAAGAGCTTATCTAAGAACGTAAAGAAGTACGGGCTTCAGAATCTCAAAGTATTTGAGATCGGGGACATAGTAGACCCAAGAACTCTAAATTCGCTGAGAGCAGTCTCAGGGGCAATATACGGACCGGGTATTACGTTAACTGATGGATTAGCAGTAATTAGAACGGTCTTTGAAGCGGTTGGGCTGAGACCGCGGTTTGAAAAGTTCGAAGAAACAGAGTTGACTATAGATGAGAGAACTGCTGCTGTAGAAGTTAATGGGATGCTCTTAGGTGTTGTTGGTGAGGTTCATCCTAAGTATTTGAAGTATCTAGAACTAAGAGCACCTGCCACCGTATTCGAAGTTTCCGTAAATAAGCTAGCCGAAGTTTTGGGAATCAAGCTTTTCAGAACTCATAAGCCGTGACATGCTTTGTTCGACTGCTTGCTCAGGTCATAGTCGATTATTTTAGTTGCTTTAAGTCCCCAACGAAAGCAATCTTAGGTCGTAGTGAAAATAAAGAACATGGTCGGTCGTTGATTAGGTAGTATGGACTTTTCTTAATCGTACCACGAGCTATCAGCTTGCGCTAGCTAACCTACATGTACTGGGCTGGTTAACTTATTTGAAACTACCCCAGCGTAATGCTTATAATTTGCTACAAGAACAACTGCAGTAGCTGGGGTATGGTTTGAGCAGTAAAAGAGTAAGTGTTGAAGAAAAAATATTGGAGCACGAATTGGTCCCCAAGCATGAGCTTTTAACTAAGGAAGAGGCTATTAGAGTGCTTAAAGAGCTTGGGGTTCGCCCAGAGCAACTCCCTTGGATTAGAGCATCTGATCCGGTAGCTAAACTACTTAATGCTAAGCCTGGCGATATCATAAGAATAACAAGAAAATCTCCTACAGCAGGAACCTCTATAGCTTATAGGTTCGTTGTCGTAGGATAGGGGGTAGGCATGACAGGTGAGAGTAGTTACCTAGTACCGGAGGTCAGATGGCAGATATACAAGGATTTCCTTCAGAGAATAGGGCTAGTAAAGCACCACGTAGACTCTTTCAATAACTTCGTCGATAAAGGGCTAAAGGAAATAGTCACAAACCTTGGTGTAATTGAAGTACCTACTAGAGAGCCTTCCCTCAAGGGTCTAACGATAGAGTTTGT
>Ga0105163_1001409_pt1 | contig 12690 bp, 10 predicted proteins | sample JNZ110809AmetaG_FD_81531 | JGI IMG/M metagenome (GOLD analysis project Ga0105163, IMG submission 81531) | Hot spring microbial communities from Jinze hot spring, China to study Microbial Dark Matter (Phase II) - JNZ 110809A | ecosystem: Environmental > Aquatic > Thermal springs > Hot (42-90C) >... | reverse complement strand
GTCTTGCCCTGTCCTCCAATATCTCGCGGTATGTATTGTAGATTCTTTTTGTGATTCTGTAGACCATGTAAATGATTACGACCGAGATTAGTGGTGTAGTTAGTTTAATTATGTATGGGCCGATTATTGGGATTTCTGCGAAATGCCATGAGTAGCTCCACATGATTGTTGCGAAGATTAGGTATGAGAAATCTTTTATGATTTCTCTTATTAGCGTAACTGTGATTCTGAGCCTTTTGACTAGGCGGAGGGAAATATACTCAATTAGTACTCCGCTAGAGATTAAGATTTTGGAGCCTAGATAGATTATTAGGGATGCCTCAATTATTGGTATGAAGATGCCTAGGGTCAGTTCTACCGGTTTTTGCAGTATTACTATGTCCGAGAATGGTGGTAGCAGTAGATGAGTGATGAGCAGGACGAATAAGAGTCTTAAACCGTTCTGGACGACTGAGTTGACTGCTGCTCTTACACCGATGCCGATAGGTATATACGGCCAGATACTCCACATCTTCTTTCTATAAATGAATCCACGTTTTTCTTCATGCATTTTTAATAGTAATATGCATCCAGCAGCGATATAGATTAATGGCATGAATGCGAGGTAGTAGATCGAGATGGATGGGTATCCAGCGATGCAGCACAGAGCTACCACTAATAGTCTTACATCCCTAGTCACTGGAATCTTTCTTAGCGCATCTATCTTTATTCCACCTGTTTGCAGCAATTGGGTGGAATAGTTGACGAGTACTACGTTTGCGGCTGCTAATAATGATAGTGCTCCTTCAAATACTCCTAATGGCCATGAAGAAATAGCGATTGCCATCACTATGAAGATATCTGCTATTCTGTCTAAGAGTAAGTCGATGATTCCTCCCCTCTTGCTACTTTTTCTGAAGAGACGCGCAATTTCGCCGTCGATTCCATCGATAATTGATGAGACCTGAATTGTTAATCCGCCTATGACTAGATGTCCAAAGATTATTGAGAGCCCTCCAAGAATGGCGAGTATAAATCCCCCGAGGGATATTATGTCTGGATTGATGAATATGCCTGCTCGATATAACTGAAGGGATATCCTAGTCGAGATCTGTCTATTGATATACCTGCTCACTAGGCCATCACTTGACTTCGTGATATCTCTTTTAAGAATTTCCCAGTAAATTTCTCTCGCCTTCTCTAGGTCCTCAAGCGTGTCTATATCCTGCCATAAGAGCCCGGTAACATCGACATAATCAACATCATTCTTCTCTACTGCTAGGTTCAATGCATCTTTGATTGAGCAGTTCTTTCCATAATTCTTAATTGTTTCCTCTATGTAGGAAGCCGCCCTTGGGCCACACCATATTAGTCCAGTGTCTATGCCGTAGACTGGTAATAGGTCCTTACCAGCTCTTACTACTTTGTCACTATCGATTAGGATTTTTAATCCTTCTTCAGCCGCCTTGAGGGAGGGTCTCCTATCTAGGCAGAGGACAAATGCCTTATCAGTCTTCTCAGCTTTATCTAAAATACGTCTAACCATTTCAAGCTCAAATATGTGGTCAGACATGAGTAGTAAGAATTCTCCGCTCCTTGTCCTACTGCCCATCAAAACACTATAAAGATTTCCAAACTCCTCTTCGCAATCTATCTCTATGATCCTAACTTCATCGCTCAGTTTCTTGAAGTGGCTAGAAGACTCTTTCCTAACGACTAATACCATGTCATTTATACCGACCCTCTGGAGCTGCTCGATAATGAACCTTATAACAGGTAGATTAGACTCAAGCTCCATGAATGATTTAGGAGTGATAAAGGAGTGTGGAGACATTCGGGTAGCTTTGCCAGCAGCAATGATCACTGCATACATCCAAAATCCTATGTTAATCCACAAGTTCGTGGCTTAAAAATATTTGACTATCCAAATCGACCTGCTGAGAAATATTAGAGCATCTCTCCCAATCGCAGAACAATATTTCTATAAATAATAGAATTGATTTCTTATAGATGAGTGGTCTGTCTTGGTAGTTCTTATTACGGGCGCTGCAGGATTTTTCGGGTCGTGGATAATTCGTGAATTACTAGATATGGGTGAAAAGGTAGTTCTACTCGATATAAAGAGGGACTACTCAAGAATCGACTGGGTCGTGCCAGAGGCTAGGTCTCTTCCATTCATCGAGGGCGACATAACGGCTGAGGGAGTAATCGAGAACGCAATAGAGAAGTATGGTGTCGATAGGATAATACATTTAGCTGCTCTCCAGATACCTGCATGTCGGAAAGACCCTATAACCGGTGCAAAGATTAACGTCATAGGCACGCTTAGAGTCTTTGAGGCCGCCAAGAAGCATAAAGACAAGATAAGAATGGTTGTCTATGCGAGTTCAATCGCCGCGCTCAGTCCTCCTGAGCACTATAAGGTCAAGCCAATACCTGAGGACGTTCCACTAAGACCAGTCACTCACTACGGCGCATTCAAGGTATGCAACGAGCTCTGCGCAAATGTATACTGGCATGAGGAGGGCATACCAAGCGCAACATTCAGGCCATACGTCGTCTATGGATTCGGAAGAGATGTAGGAGCAACAGCAGACATAACACGTGCAATAAAGGCAGCAGTAGCAGACATGCCATTCAAGATAAAGTTTGGAGGCGTAGTAGACATACAATACATCAGGGACATCGCTTATCTCTTCGTAACTGCAGCGATGAGAGAGCTCAAGGGCGCAAGGGTATACAACGTCAGGGGAGCAATCATGCACGTAGCAGACATCATCAAGCTAATAGAGGAGCTCTTCCCAAACGTGCGCGGCAAGCTTACCTACGACCCAACACCACTAGCACTCGCAACAGACCTAGACGACTCAGCGGCTGAGAGAGACTTGGGGCCGCTGAGAAAGACGCATCCACGCGACGGATTCCTAGAGACTGCCACCTTTTTCGAGAAACTAAAGAGGGAAGGCAGACTCGACCTCTCAGACCTGACGTGAAGAGTGATGCATGGTTTATTACGTGGCGGGGATGATTCTGGACCATGAGTAGCAATTACTTCGTCTGGGGAGAAGACCCATTACTCATGATTCCAGGCCCTGTCGAGCTCGACCCAAAGGTAAGACAAGTCCTCGGTGGAAGATTCTATCCGCACTACGGCGCAGAGTGGGGAAAGATATACAGCGAGACGACAGAGATCATGAAGAAGATCTTCAAGACAAAATCGGAGGTAATAATACTGGCGACGCCGGGGAGCCTCGCGATTGAGATGGGCATAGTTAACCTCGCGAATCCGGGCGAGAAAGTGGTCACGATTGATAATGGCTTCTTCGGCAACAGGCTGACTGAGCTCTCAGAGCACTGCGGAAGAAAGGCGATTCCGGTGAGGGCTGAGATGGGAGACGTGGTCTCCCCGGAGCAGCTCAAAGCCGTACTGGACAGTAACAAGGACGTGAGGGCCCTCCTCGTCGTTCAGAACGAGTCCTCCACAGGAATCCTCAACCCAATTCCCGAATATATGAGGATAGCGAAGAAGTATGGGCTCTTGACGCTTGTGGACTCGATCTCGGCTTTCGGAGGAGTTGAGCTCGACGTCGACGGCTGGGGCATAGACTTCTGCATCGGGTATCCAAACAAGTGTCTAAGCAGCATTCCAAGCGCTGTGCCAGTTGCAATAAGCAGCGAGGTCTGGAGCAGGGTTGAGAAGGGACTCGTGAATCCCGGCACATGGTTCACGAACCTAAAGGTCTGGAGGCACTATATCTCCGAGTGGAGCGAGATGGGGCATCCATTCCCCACCACTATCAATACCTACTCGGTGCTCGCGCTGAAGGTGACTGGCCAGGCAGCACTTGATGAGGGGCTCGAGAAGAGATATGAGAGGCATAGAAGAGTGGCGGCGGCGACGAGGGCGGCGCTGAACCAGCTTGGCCTACCACCACTCGCTAAGGATGAGAAGTACGCCTCACCGACCGTAACGGCAGCTAGGATGCCTCCCCAACTTGACGGGCGCTCAAAGGAAATAATGAGCCGTCTTCTTTCAAATCACAGGATAATGATTGGAGGAGGCCTAGGCCCCCTGAGTGGAAGGATGATCAGGGTGGGACACATGGGCACCACTGCATCCGCAAAGTATCTACTCCCGACAATAATGGCGATCAGCTCGGCGCTGCGTGATTTAGGATTCGTGGCTGAGGGAGCAGAGGTAGCGGCTCAGGTCTTCGTCTCAGTCCTCAGCAGAGCTTAAGGATAAGATTTAAAAACATCAAAATCGATATTTTTTCTGATTGCTTATGAATTTAAATCCTCCATTAATCGATCTGCATGAAGATATCTCGCTCTACTACTTTCTCGGAGGGTATGGCCTGAAGTTTAAGGCAGAGGACTTCGGTGTAGACCTTCCAGGCAGGCATGGAGATATTCCAAAGTTTAGGAGGGCGAACGCAAAGATTATCTTCTCATCGATAGCCCATATAATTCCATCACTGAATGCCTATAGGCTTGGGCAGCAGACCTCGGGCTACGGCGTAAAGGTAGGAGCAATGAGGATACGCTCACCCACACTAATAACGCTAGAACACATAAAGACATACTATAATCTATTTTCGTCGTATCCAGACGCTTTGGCGCCTCTCTATAGGAAGAGCGATCTCGAGAGGATTCTCAGCGATGGCAGGACATGGCTACTAATAGCGATCGAAGGCTCAGAGCCCCTAGAAGACATAGAGGACATCGAGCTATTCTACATGCTCGGTGTTAGGTCCCTCCAGATCACATGGAACTTCGATAACAAGTTCGCCGCCTCCTGCATGTCGAAGCGCGACTATGGATTGACTGGAGACGGTGAGGAGCTGATAAAGAGATGCAACGAGCTGGGAGTAATAATTGATCTGGCTCACGCCAGCAGGAGAAGTACTCTTGAGGCCTTGAGTATCTCTAAGCTCCCAGCCATAGTTAGTCACGCCAATATCAATTCTGTCCACAGACATGTTAGGAATCTAGATGATGAGGAGCTTGAGGCTCTAAGGAGGAATGGAGGCGTGGTGGGAATAACGCTAATAGAGCCGACCATAGGCAAGACAGCAGACGTAAAGACACTCGCAGACCACATCCAGTATGTTTATCAGAAGTTCGGCGTCGAGAACCTAGCAATCGGCACAGACTTCTTCGGAATAATGCACGTCGAGGAGCCGAGAGGCCTAGAAGACATCACCAAGTTCAGTAACCTATGGACTGAGCTCCTTACCAGGGGACTCTCTGAGAGCGATGTCGAAAAAATCGCGTTTAGGAATGCCTTCAGGGTCATAGAGGCCAACGCCTCGAGATGGACTGATAAGCCCTTCTAGATAATTAATGGTTAAAGCACGGAATAAGGGGTGAATAATGCGTGACCTCGATAAGTATTGAGGAGGCTTTAGCAATATCTGAGAGGCTTAAGAGGCTCTACACACCTGCGGTCTCCGATATTCTCGACGATATGGGATATACGAGGCAAGTAATGGACTCATCGATTAGGCCTATCTATCCAGACGTTAAGATTGCTGGACCAGCATTTACTCTGACAATCTCGACCTTTGCATCATTCAAGAAGATAGAGCATGACGTAGAGAAGATGGCCAGGTTCTTTCAGGCAATGTATAGGGGATGTGTTGTCGTTGTGGCTACGCATGGCACCAAGGACGCAGCCTCGTGGGGCGAACTCATGTCGAACGCGGCTAGACATAGAGGAGCGATTGGATGCGTAAGTGATGGTGCAGTAAGAGATGTGCCTAAGATATGGGAGATAAAGCCGCCATTCCAGGTATTCGCAAGGGCCTTTACACCGGCAGACTCAAAGGGCAGGGTATATTTCGATGAATATGAGGTCCCAACATACTGCGGAGGCGTGAAGGTCTCGCCTGGCGACTTTATCTTCGGAGACTTTGACGGTGTCGTTGTTATTCCGAAAGAAATTGTAAGTGAGGTGGTGAGACGTGCGGAAGAAAAGGTTGAACGCGAGTCTGGCTTCAGGGAAGCAATAAGAAGAGGCGTCGAATTTCTAGCTGCATATCAGAAATATAGAGTTCTTTAGTAATTTTTTCATTTAATTAGCTGGACGTGTTTTACTCCTCCAATAGTGCTGCTTGCTCCTTCAGGAACGATTCCCGCCTCGATTGCAGCATTGACAATATCGTCGCCAAGTAGATTGATGATTGTCGCTGTCTCTATTAGTTTTGCTATGTGTTCCCAATTTGCTGTCCTTCCCATGTAGAAGTCCTCAGATACTCTTGTCTCGAACTTCTCGCTTATCCTGATTTTCTTTCCTAGTAGTCCCTTGTCGCATGCAGCTACTATTACTTCCCCAGTCACCGAGTGGTGTACCTTTACCCAGTAGGGAGCATCGTCCTCAGTCATCTATATCTACTTTGACGTGCTATGATTTAACAATTATGCATATTGTTTGAACAATGGACAGATTAGAAAAGACATAAATGATCGGTCTGCATGGTATTATTCGTGGGTAAACGAAAGATAATCGCCGAGCCCAAGGAGCTTGAGGAGATGCCTGAGCCAGGCCCTACTGATGTCTATGGAGTGGTCTCAAAGATGGTTGGCTACGATAAATTGATAGTTGATTGTGCAGATGGGAAGCAAAGGCTATGCAGGATTAGGGGACAGCTGAAGCGTAGAATCTGGATCAAGGAAGGAGACGTCGTATTGGTGAGTCCATGGGACTTTCAAAGCGACAGCAGGGGAGATGTCTGGTGGCGCTTCACAAAGAATCAGGTATTTGAACTAATACAGCGAGGAGTCATACCGGACTTCCTAAAGGCAAAGATTGAGAAATCTTAACCCTAGCTTTTGCGTAAAATAATCATCCATAATAAGTGAATCGTGCTTTATTTAGAAGGTATTGCATTTATGGGCAGAGCGATAAAGATATTAGAGGACGAGCCAGACTGGCTATCTACTCTTCGTCTTCTCGGCAGAAAGTCCTTCTTGGATCAGCCATATGAGAAGAATCCGCTCTACGTGAAGAACTATGAGCGGCTGAGCTTAGACCCAGAGTGGCTGCTCAGCAACACGGAGCCACGAAGTAATACTTCCATCCCCAGCGAATATTCAGACCTCTTATCAATCATCGATGAGCCAATAATCATCCATATGGATGCCTCGCCTGTCAGGACACATGTCCCACCAAAGCTGTCAGAGAAGGGATTAGTACTGATGAGTCTAGAGGAGGCGCTGAGGAAGAAGCCGAGCTACGTAAAGCAGGCATTGACTGAGGGGCCTTCGGGTCCCGAAGAGGACAAATTACTCGGACTAATATATGCCTCGCTGAACAGCGGCGTCTTAGTAATAGCGCCAAGCGGGCTCGACTCACCAGTAAGTATTAGAAGCATATGGCTATTGGGCAACAATGGACCAATAACTTCAGCAGCCACCATAGTCTATGCGGGCGAAGGAACAAGACTATCAATCATCGAGGAATACCACTCATACAGACTCGAGGAGACGGGATTTCTAGGACACCTAGTACAGACATACGACGCGCCCGAATCTCAGATAAGACACGTCACCATAAACGCCGTCTCGGAGAAGAGTGAAGTAGTGACCTATAGAAGCTCACTCGTCGGTAACTATGCATCACATAAATGGATAGGAATACAGCTCGGAGGCTCACTAACACGAACAAGAATAGACAACTACTTAGATGGTGCTGAAGCAAGGGCAGATACACTTGAAGCATCAATGACATCTGGAGACCAGAGACTCGACTCGACAATCAATCTTCACCACAGGGCAGAATCAACGACTGGGAGAGTCATCTCTAAGGCCGCAGCGATGCAGAGATCAAAGGCCCTACTCAAGGGAATAATCAGAATTGAGAGAAGAGCAAAAAACTCCGTGGCTTACCTAGCCGAACACGCGATGCTCCTGAGCAGCGAGTCGAGGGCAGAGGCAATCCCAGGACTGGAAATAGAGTGCAACGAGGTAAGAGCAACACACTCGGCGAGCGTATCACAGATAGACCCGGAACAAGTCTGGTACATGATGACTAGGGGAGTACCGAGGGAAGAGGCAGTCAAAATAATAGCGCTCGGATTCTTCGAGCCGCTTATAAGCGAGGTAGATGCAAGGGAAGTTAGGTGGAGCATGAGGTATCTCCTCGAGAGGAAATGGCTCGGAGATGCTGGGAAAACGCTTGAGCCAGGCTCCCTCATGGATATCTACGTCGAGCCTGAGGAGGCTGAGAAGACGCCTGAAGATATATTCGGAAAACACTACAAATACGTAAGGCAGAGAGGCTAGAATAAGCCGAAGAGCTTGCCTATAAGTATAGTCATGAGGATCGCTATTCCGATAGCTACACCACTAATGTTTATGTTGCTGCTCCCAGTCTGGAGCCCCCTAAAGAACTCGACGAACTTGACGAATGCAGAGGCCACCGCATAGTTTAAGCCATCGATCACCCTCTCCTCGACGTGTCTCCTAACGAATCTGGCCAGTGATTGCAGCCCATCAACAAAAACAGCCTCGTAGAGACGGTCAATATAGTACCTATTGACGAGTAATCTATGGATCCCCGAAAGTATTGGTCCACTCCTCGCGGCCTCCGTGGGTATCCGCCTCGCAATGAAGAAGAGATAAGAGACGCCGAGCCCCACGGCTAGAATGACGCCCGAAAACACATACGTGAGCGGAGATATCGAGACGTGGTGAATCCCCATAAATTCCAGCAATGCCTCCTCGACAGGCGGCAGGCCAGCTACCGCTGAGAGCCCGGCGAGAACCATGAGTGGGGCCGTCATCACAAGCGGCGACTCATGGATATGCCCATGCATCTCCAGCTTCTTCGGCTCGCCGAGGAAGACCATCGAGATCCACCTAAAGCTGTAAATCACGGTTAGGACAGATGCTAGACTGATAAGCATGAGTGCGAGGTAGTTTCCAGACTCCAGCAATGAGCTTAGAATGAAGTCCTTGCTGAAGAACCCGCTGAAGGGAGGAATACCTGAGAGGCTGAGCACTCCGATAAGCGATGTATAGAACGTGACCGGCATGTAGCGCCTCAGTCCGCCCATCTCGTCCATATTGTTCGTTGCCACTACATGTATGACTGAACCCGCCGCGAGGAAGAGTAGCGCCTTGAAGGCCGAGTGGCTCAGGACGTGGAACACGCCTCCGAACCATCCTGAAGCCGAGCCTACGCCCAGAGACGTAAACATCAATGCGAGCTGACTGATAGTAGAGTAGGCAATGACTCTCTTTATATCATTCATCACTAGGCCCATTGTCGCTGCGAAGATCGCTGTAAATGCGCCGATCGTTATGACGGTGGCGTACCAGTCAGATAGCTGCTGGGGCGAGAAGTGCTCGAAGGGCACCAGAGTCATGCTGAACCTAGCTACTAGGTATACGCCGGCCTTGACCATCGTCGCGGCGTGTATCAATGCGCTGACAGGCGTCGGGCCTTCCATCGCGTCGGGGAGCCATACGTGAAGCGGGAACTGCGCCGACTTCCCCATTGCGCCTCCAAAAGCTAGGAGTAGGGCCAGCATGAGGACTGGATAAACCTTTCCACACATCTTCGCTGCTTCTTCAATGGTGCTTCTTAGTCCAAGTATGTTGAGTGTTCCGAAGTTTGAGTAGAGTAGTAGTATCGCTGTTAGGAGCATTACGTCTCCTATCCTAGTCGTGATGAATGCTTTTATCCCTGCGAGTCTTGCCTCGTGCCTGTTGTAGTAGAAGCTTATCAGGGCGTAGCTGCAGACCCCGACGATCTCCCAGCCAATGTAGAGTCCAAGGAGATTATCTGAGAGGACGAGCAGCGTCATGCCTCCGATGAAGAAGGTCATAAAGAAGTAGTATCGCGGAAGGCCAGACTCGTGAGCCATGTAGCCAACCGAGTACAGCAGTATCAGCGACCCGATCCCAGTCGCTATACATGCCATCATTACTGAGAGAGGGTCTAGCAGCAATCCGAAGTCCACTGATCCGCCGGTTGGGAGGGGTATCCAGCTCACGCTTCTGTCAATCGTATTGCCGCCCCAGACGTCCGGTATCATAGAGATGGAGAAGGACGCGGCTGCGAATCCGAGAATCACGGAGTAGACCTCCCCCACCCTCTTTCCAGCTCTGAAGAAGAGGGGAACAAGCACTGAGCCGACGATTGGTATGAGCCAAGAAGCCCACTCAGCGAATGGTAACATCTATGCCACCGAGCTTCGCAAATCAATAAACCCAATCAATATATAAAATGTTGCCTGTAGTTTTAGTTAGAATATTTTTATTAGGTGAATCGTAGGATTTTTTGCAGAGTTGAGGATACTTCAGGTCAGCGATATACATAGTAGCAAGAATGCTGAGAAGATTCCGAGAACCGTGGAGGAGAAAAGCTGCGACGTTGTGTTTGTTGCTGGTGACATAACCAACTTCGGAACAGTCGAGGAGGCTGAGAGGATTCTTGGCATAATTGCTGGCTCGGGCAGACGGGTCTTCTTCGTGGCCGGCAACTGCGATCCGCCTTCACTTCTTAATCATAGGCCGATGAACGAGAGAATAATCAATCTCCACCTTGCGAAGTATAATTTTGGTGGGTACTGGCTCGTGGGGCTCGGCGGCAGCCTAGTCACGTCTCACGGAATGACGCTGATAGAGCTAAGAGAGGAAGAGATAGCAGACATGATTAAAAATATTGAGGATGCTGAGAAGCCACTAGTATTTTTAAGTCATAACCCTCCATATGGCAGTGACGCCGACAAATCGATGAATGATGAACATCTTGGCAGTCATTCGGTTAGGAAATTCATTGAGAGGAAGAGTCCAATACTGGTTAGCTGTGGGCATATCCATGAGGCGAGGAGCATCTCGAGGCTTGGAGATACATTAATAGTCAATGCTGGGCCGGCCAAGAATGGCTACTGTGCAGTAATTGAGCTAGGGGCTGGTAAAGTCGAGGCTTGGCTTGAAAGGCTAGTATAGAATGAGCAGCATAGTAGAAGAATTCTTAAAGCTAGCTGATGCTTACTTTATGCCTTGGGGACCATTTGGGCTATTCATTGTCGCGTTCATAGAGGCAGTATTTTTTCCAGTCCCGCCGGACGTAGTATTGATACCGCTTGTCCTACTTGACCAGAAGAATGGATTATTCTACGGAGTCCTGACGACTCTTTCATCCGTTCTCGGCGCCTTAGTCGGATATTATGTCGGCCTTAGAGGCGGCAGGCCAGTTCTTAAGCGTCTTGTAGGTGATAAAAACATGGAGAGGGTTGAGGCCTTTTATCAGAAATACGGTGTCTTAGCCGTTGGATTAGCAGCGTTTACACCTATTCCCTTCAAAGTTTTCACACTCACTGCAGGCATCTTCAGGCTCAGAGATATGCGTGGATACATACTCGCCTCAACGGCTGGAAGGGCGGCTAGATTCATTCCAGAGTCTCTGCTCTTGATGCTGTATGGGAGGACAATTCTTGATTACTTGGTATCTCAGTTCGAGCTCTTCACGATAATTACTGCTGCAATATTTATCGCTGGCTACGTGTTGTATAGATATTTTAGCCGCCGTAGAGTTCGCGTGACTCGGCCTCCTCCTCAGCTGCTGCCTCCTTAATTATTGCCTCGCTGAGTCCGAGCTTGTTAAATATAGGTCTAAGGTCCGGGATAGGCTTCTCAGCTAGCTCCGATGAGAATTTAGCAATCTTCGGGAGATACTTTGCATATACATTTAGCCTCTTCTTCACTGCCTCGCCTTTCTCTATTCTGCTCAAGTAGAGTCTCAGTTCTCTTGCGCACTCTCTTATCGCGACTGTGAGCTCCCTCTCTATCTCCGGCCTGTCCGAGATTGCTTCCTTACCAACCGTCTTGTAAGGAACCTTCGGTGAACATATACTCGTAAGGACAGCGAGTCTCTTTACCTTAGGCACCTTGTAGCTATTCCAGTCAATCTTCTCAGAAATGACTTTCCACGATACATCGGCCCTCTCATCGTATAGAAGTGGAATCTTATTGGCGAATCTCAAAAGATGAATGTCCTCACTTTCAGGAATGTTTCCACCATAGGCGACGGCCGCCTCAACTATAAAGGGTATTCCTGAGTAACTCGCGGGCGGCCTCTGAACGACGTGAAGAAAGTCTGGATTATAGACAGCTCTGATTCCAGCCTCAATGAACTCTACACCCACAGGGCTCAGGGAAGATGTATCAGGAGCCCTGAACTTTCCATAGGACTTAATCGCCTCTACCAGCGCCGTCACCTGCTCGACAGTAAGCTGCTTAACCTTTGCATGAGGGTCGATATTGGCGAGCCTCAGAACATCGAGAGCGGTCTTTCTCCCAACCCTCTGAAACTCATTCATGAGGAATCCAAGACAGTCCCTAGAACGAGTATTCGCGATCAGCCTATTAACAGTCTCTACGTCCACTCCGAGTGGATGCGGTTTTGCCTCCTTCGGGGGGTCAGGCGTGGTCTCCTTTACCCGCCCAAAAACATAGAATCTTCCACGTGGATCGAGAAATACAATGTTTGCGTGAGGATTAATTACTGCGGTCTTGGATAAGTACTCAATTATCTTGGCCTTACTGTTCGTGTAGTCTGCCTCCAATGTATAGTCGACAATCGTGCCGTGCCAGCCTTTCTTGTTTGGGTGAACCTTATGCTCAAGTATCTTTGGCTTATTCTCGACGATGTCTATCAATAGGCGATACTCATGTATCTCTTTCTTCCCAGTGCTTGAG
>Ga0105163_1001407_pt1 | contig 12705 bp, 16 predicted proteins | sample JNZ110809AmetaG_FD_81531 | JGI IMG/M metagenome (GOLD analysis project Ga0105163, IMG submission 81531) | Hot spring microbial communities from Jinze hot spring, China to study Microbial Dark Matter (Phase II) - JNZ 110809A | ecosystem: Environmental > Aquatic > Thermal springs > Hot (42-90C) >... | reverse complement strand
CCCCACCGGATCTCCTCTGCCTCCTCTCCTCCAGCTCCCTCCTGAGCTCCGCGAGCCTCCTCCTGAGCTGCCTCCTGAGCTTCTCGGTCCCCTTGTGGTCCGGTATCAGGCCGATGGCCTCCTCGAGCTTCTCGATCTTCTCCTCGAGCGTCCTCGCTGCTGAGTACTCGGCGAGCTTCGCCCTGGCCTCGGCTGGGAGGTTGGTGGGCATGGGCCCTCATCCCGCTCGGAGCGGCGCGCTTTTCACCTTTGCCGGCTCCTCGGGTCACCGCTTCCTGAAATCGGTGATCTCCTTGAAGAGCTGGCCCGCCTTGTGCACCCTGACCGCTATCAGGTCCTCGATCCCCGAGGTGGCTATTTTCCTGCCGAGGACCTCCTCGACCTGGAAGACGCCTGCCTCGTTGACGATGTGCACGTCGATCCGAAGGGGCCTGCTATCTCCCCTGTGGATCTCGACGGAGGAGATGGCGAGCGCCGAGAGCGCGTGTATGTCGGACTTCCCGTGCCGGTACGGGATCCTTGCCCTTCCCTCGCTCATGTCAGTTCCGTCGGCCACCTTCACGATCCCCGCCTCCACCGTCAGCGACTGGACGCTCTCGTCGTGGCTGAGGATGCAGTGGAGGACCTCCGTCCTGATCCTCCGCTCAATCCTCCCGCGCCCGTACACCTTTGGGAGGATCTCCGAGAGGACGCGGTCCGCGATGAAGACGCCCGTGAGGTGATGCATGGTCCTGTGCACCATGTTTCCTATGTCGTGGAGGTAGGCGCCGAGCATGGTTATGGCCATCGCGTCCTCGTGCCTGATCCCGTCCAGGCCAACGGTGGAGAACTTGATCCCGCTGGCCCTCAGGACGTCGAATATCTCGAGCGCCGCACCGGCAACTATCCTGGCGTGCATCGGCCCGTGATCGTTGTAGAAGAGGCGCTTCACCACCATCTCGTTGCACAGCTCGAGGTAGTCCTGGACCTCCTCGCTCCCCTCCAGGAGCTCGAGGAGCGCCTCCAGCTTCTCCTTCCCCTTCACCTTCTCCTTGAGGAGCTGCGCCGAGACCCTCACCAAGCCCCCGTTACAGCAAGCGTTCGGGATAAAGGGGTTAGCGGTCGGTGTTTCCTGGGACGAACGGCCCCATCGGAGGGTCCCTGGCTCCATCACGCCGTCCGAGCTGAAGTGTACGGTCACCTGACATCCGGGTAGGAAAGGGCTGGGGAAAGCCACGCCTTAAGCTCCGATACCGGAACCCTCTCCTGCTTAGTGGTGTCCCTGTCCCTGACCGTAACGGTGTCGTCCTGGAGCGTCTGGTAGTCCACGGTGACGCAGAAGGGAACCCCGATCTCGTCGAGCATCCGGTACCTCTTCCCGATCGTGTCGTCGGCCTCGTAGACCGCATCGAAGTCGATCCTGAGGGCCTCGTAGACCTCCATCGCCTTCTCCGGGAGGCCGTCCCTGTCCACCAGCGGAAGCACCGCTACCTGCACGGGTGCGAGGAATGGCGGCAGCCTCAGTACCCTACGGCGGCCGTCGTTGGTGAGGTTGTGCTCAAGCAGGACGTAGACGCTACGGTCGACGCCCATCGAGAGCTCGAAGACGTGCGGGACGAACTTCCTTCCCCTGTTGTATGCGGTCAGGTCCTTCCCGCTGACCCTCATGTGACCCGAGAGGTCGTAGTCCCCCCTGTAGTTGCATGCCACGAGCTCGACCCAGCCCAGCGACGTCTGGACCTCCAGGTCCCACGACTCCCTGGCGTAGAAGGGCTTCTCGTCCTCGCCGAGCCTCCTCAACCTGATCCTCGTCCTGTCTATCCCGATGATCTCGTAGAACCTCTGTATCAGCGCGAGGTAGTAGGCCTCTATCCTCATCGGCACAAGTCCCTCCCTGACCGCTTCCTCGGCCGTGATCTCCGTCACCGACTCGCCGTCGTGCGCGAGCCTGAGCCTGTGGTCCTTGAGCCTGGCCCACCTTCTTTCGTCCAGGTCGTCCTCCGGGTCGAAGAGGACCTCGACCTCTGCCTGGTAGAACTCCCTAAGCCTCAGCAGCCCCTGTCGGGGCGAGATCTCGTTCCTGAAGCTCTTGCCGAACTGGCATAGCGGCAACGGGAACCTAGACCAGCCTATCTTGTAGACCCTGAGGAAGTCGATAAAGAGGGACTGGCACGTCTCGGGTCTCAGGTAGGCCTCCGCACCCTCCCCTCCAACGGAGACCCTGAACATCATGTTGAACCTCGTCACCTCTGAGAGCTCGCCGCCGCAGCTCGGGCACCTCACGCCCTCCCTCAGGATCATCGCGTAGATCTCGCTGTCCGGTAGGCGCTCGGGCACGATCTTGCCGGTCTTCTCCTGGAGGAGTCTGTCGGCCCTGAACACCGAGCCGCATCGGAGGCACCTGGTTATCGGGTCGGCGAACGACTCGAGGTGCCCGGAAGCGACGAAGACGTCCTTCGCCATGATCACCGAACCGTCGAGCTCCACCATCCCGTCGTACCTGACCACGTACCTCCTCCAAGCCTCGACGTACCTGTTCTTCAGCGCGTTCCCCAGCGGTCCGTAGTCCCAGAAGCCAGCCGGTGCACCGTCGTATATCTCGCAGGATGGGAAGTAGAACCCCCTCCGCAGCGCGAGCTCCATCACCTCGTCGTAAGCCCTTCCTGACATCCCGCCACCCGTTCGTCCCCTCACCGGAGCTATTTGAGCGTCGGTTTCGCAGGAGCGGGTTCACTCCACGGATGTCGTCTTTGCGTTGACCGTGCCTTCAGCCGAGTGGGGCCCCGCAGTTCGGACACCTGCCCCCTATGTCGCGCCAGGTCTCCACGCACTCCCTGTGCATTGGAGCACCGCAGGAGCCGCAGGTCTTCAGCGCGCTGGCCGGGATCTGATCGCCGCAGATGGCGCACTCCATGCTGGCTGCTTGTGCCCTCGGAGGCTGGACGGCCTGAGGTCCAACGGCGGCCCTCTCGGCCTGCGAGTCCCTGACCTCTACTGCGGATTCCTCCTGCCTGAGGAGCTCCTCGAAGACCTCCTCCTCCCTGCTCAGGGAGGGCTCCTCGTAGCTGGTGACCGTCCCCGTCTCGTACTCCACAGCCGGGACCTGCGAGGGCGTGTAGGCCATTATCGGTACCTGCGAGGGAGAGGGCGAGGGCCTCAGGGCCACAAATCCTATCACAGCGGATATGAACCCTCCCCCTGCCATGGCCACGCCGGTGAAGAGCGCGGCGATCGCTCCCACCTCGGGCTTGAACTGGACCTCAAGAGACGGCAACTGGTGGAGGATGACGTACAGCGGCGAGAGGATCGCGAGCGCTGCTCCTCCGAGGGCCAGTGCCGGGACCGTGAAGCGCAGGACCTTGACGTTCGAGGAGAGGGACGCCAGCACCCCAGCACCTCCGGCCAGTAGGCCCGCCAGGATGGAGAGGGTGAAGCTCCAGCTCAGGACGAACCCCTGGATGCCCCGGACGACGACGTTGTCGTTCAGGAGCGAGGCCCAGTCCAGCAGCAGCGTCAGGACGTGGATCGCGCCGAGCACCGCGATCAGCGATCCCACCCGGATCAGCCTCACCAGCGCGTCCCTTACGTCGGTCCCCGTGACGAGCATGCCTGCGTGTCCACCACTCAGCTCGTATATAAGTCGGCACGGCGCATGGGATGCGGACGCTTCACGGGTAGCGCCGCCGTCCGGTAAGGGGTCGCTCGTTCATGGAACCTCCTTCACGGTCTCGAAGACGAAGCAGGTCTCGGTCCTGGCGACGCTCTTCATGGTCCTGAGACGGTCTATCACCAGCCTGCCCACGTCCTCCGTCGAGGCCGCACGGACCTTCAGGATCATGTCCCACTGGCCGCTCACAAGGTGGACCTCGTAGACGTCCTCGATCCGCGCTATCTGGGAGGCCAGCTCCCGTTGCGATATCTCCTGAGCTGGAGTGAACGAGACCAGCACGAACGCGGTCGTCCCGCGTCCTATCTTGGCGTAGTCCGGTATCGCGGTGAAGCTCCTGATGTACCCGAGCTCCGTCAGCCGCCGAACGCGCTCCTGAACCGTCGTCCTCGGTATCGAGAGCTCCGCCGCGAGCTCGGTGAACGACTTCCTCGCGTCCCGCCTGAGCGCCTCCAGTATCCTCAGGTCCCTCTCGTCGATCTCCGTCACGTTGACGGCATCCCAAGGCCCAAATATAACACTGTGACTTAAACAACCGCCTAACACAAGCCGGATTAAGATATTTAAAGGACTTAGTGGAACCGGAGGTGTTGAGCCGCGTCAAGGACGTCGCGATCCTCGGCTACGGAGGGTACGTTCCCCGATACAGGATAAGGGCCTCCGAGATAGCGCGGGTCTGGGGAAGGGACGACGACGCGCTTCCGATCAAGGAGAAGTCGGTCAACGGGATCGACGAGGACGTGATAACCATGGCCATAGAGGCGTGCAAATACGCGCTGCGGAGGGCCGGGATAGACGTCCGGAGGATAGGCGCCGTGAACGTGGGGTCCGAGTCCCACCCATACGCGGTAAAGCCGTCGGGGACCGTCGTGGCTGAGGCGCTCGGGATACCGCCGACGCACCTCTCCGCGGACCTCGAGTTCGCCTGCAAGGCCGGCACCGAGGCGATGCAGATGATCGCGGGCCTGGTGTCTTCTGGGCTGATAGAATATGGGATAGCGGTTGGAGCTGACACAGCTCAGGGGAGGCCCTCCGATGCCCTCGAGTTCACGGCCGCAGCCGGAGCGGCAGCCTTCGTTCTGGGCAGGAGCAACGGCGACGAGGTGGCGACGATCGAGCACGTGGTGAGCTACGTCACCGACACGCCCGACTTCTGGAGGAGGGCCCACGAGAGGTATCCCCGACACGCCTCGAGGTTCACCGGCGAGCCGGCCTACTTCCACCACACGGTATCTGCCGTGAAGGCCCTTCTGGAGGAGACGGGACTGAAGGTCTCCGACATCGACTACTTCGTCTTCCATCAGCCCAACTACAAGTTCCCGTACGCCGCCGCGAAGGTCCTGCAGATACCTAAGGAGAAGGTGGATCCCGGGGTCGTGACGAACGTGATAGGCAACACCTACGCCGCCTGCTCTCCGCTGGGGCTCGTCAGGGTCCTCGACCACGCCAAGCCCGGGCAGAGGATCGTGCTGACCTCCTTCGGTTCCGGTGCGGGAAGCGACTCCTTCCTCATCGTGACGAGGGAGGGCCTGGAGAGGAAGAGGAACCTCGCTCCGCTGCTGGACACCCTGATCGCCCGTGCCAAGTACATCGACTACGCCCAGTACCTGAGGCACCGCGACAAGATCAGGACCTCGTGATGGTCGATGAGGACGGTCTACTTGGCCGGCGTGGGGTACACGAAGGTCTCCGAGCACTGGGACCGGTCCCTGACGGAGCTGGCCGCTGAGGCGGCGCTCGCTGCGGTGAGGGATGCCGGCGTCGAGCGGGTGGACGCGATCTACTTCGCGAACGCGGCCGCAGAGATCACCTCGCACCAGATGGGGATCAGCGCGATCGTCTCAGAGGAGCTCGGTCTCTCCGGCGTTCCCTCCGTCAGGGTCGAGTGCGGTGAGGCCTCCGGGATGGCGGCGCTCTTTCAGGCACACGCGGCCGTCTCCTCGGGTTTGGCGGAGGTGGCCCTCGTAGTCGGTGCCGAAAAGCTCTCCGATCTGATGCCGGAGGAGTTCAACACGGTCTTCTCGATGACGCTCCCGTACGAGACGATGGGCTTCGCCGGCGTGACGCCCACCGCGATAGCGGCCCTGCTCTACCGCGTCTACATGGAACGCTATGAGGTCCCTCAGGAGTTCGTGGCCCAGTTCCCGGCACTGATGCACAGGAACGCGAAGGGGGTGCCCCACGCCCAGTTCCCGTTCGAGGTGAAGCTAGAGGACGTGCTCTCGTCCCCTCCCGTCGCCCCTCCTCTCAGGAGGCTAGAGTGCACCGCGCCCTGCGACGGGGCCGCAGCGGTGGTGCTCGTCTCCGAGGAGTCGGTGGGAGGAGCGAGGTCGGGGACCGTCACGAAGCTCGCAGGCGTCAGCCTGAGGACCGATTACGCCTCGCCGTTCGATCGGGAGGACCCGCTCCACCTCTCATCGGTCGCGCTCTCGGTGGAGGAGGCCCTGCTACGGTCGGGCATCGACCGCGATGAGCTGGACGTCCTCGAGCTCCACGATTCCTTCTCGATCATGGCTCCTCTGGTGCTGGAGAGCGCCGGTTTCTCTCCGAAGGGGAGGAGCGGCCTCGAGCTGAAGGAGGGGAGGTTCGAGCTCGGAGGGGAGCTTCCCATCAACACCTTCGGCGGGCTGAAGGCGAGGGGTCATCCTTTCGGGGCATCTGCGCTCTACCAGGTCGCGGAGCTCCACCTCCAGCTCACAGGGAGGGCGGGGAAGAACCAGCTGGACAGGGCCAAGAGCGGCATGGCGGTCTCCACCACCGGGTTCGGAGCCCTGTCGGGTGCGGCAGTCCTCATCGGAGGTGACAGCGCGTGAGGCCCGGCATACGTCCCCAGGAGCACTGGCGCTCGAAGAGGTTCAGGTACATGCTGGAGGTGCTCAGGTGTGCCAACTGCGGCACCGTCAACGCCACCCGCAGGTCAGTCTGCCGTCGCTGCAGGTCCACCTCCCTCGTCCGCGAGAGGCTTCCAGAGAGGGCCAGGCTCTTGGCCTTCACGGAGGTCAAGTCCGCGACCGACGTGCACGACGAGATGGCTCCCTACCTGGTGGGCCTGCTCGAGTTCGAGGACGGCACGAGGATAGTGGCGCAGCTGACGGACGCCGACTACGAGGAGCTCAGGCCCGGCATGGAGATGGAGATGGTCGTCCGGAAGATCGCCCAGGACGGCGAGTCCGGCGTGATAGTCTACGGCTTCAAGTTCAGGCCCGTCGTCTCCTGAGCCACCGTCGCGGCCCTTCCGTTCTTCCGTCGCAGCGTCGCCTCGAAAGGCTCTTATCGTCAGCTGAGGGTTCGGGTAAAGAATGCAGGTCCTGAAGGAGAGGGAGAGGAAGTACGTCCGGCAGCTCTTCGAGAAGGAGCTCTCGGGCGACGTCAGGCTAGTGGTCTTCACGCAGAAGTTCGAGTGCGAGGGGTGCGAGATCACCAGGAGCATCGCCGAGGAGCTGGCAGAGCTTTCGCCACACCTGAGCGTTGAGGTATACGACTTCGAGGAGAACGCAGACCTCGCGAGGAAGTGGAAAGTCGACAAGATACCGGCGCTGCTCGTCTTCGGCAAGAGGGAGTACGGCATCAGGTACTTCGGCATGCCCACAGGGTACGAGTTCTCCGCCCTCCTGGACGACATAGTGGACGTCTCGAAGGGGAGGTCCAGGCTCTCGGAGGCCACCAGGTCTAGGCTCAAGGAGATCTCTGAGCCGGTTCACATCCAGGTCTTCGTGACGCCGACGTGCCCCTACTGCCCCAGGGCAGTCAGGACGGCCCACATGTTCGCGCTCGAGAACGAGAACTTCGTGGGCGACATGATCGAGTCGCTGGAGTTCCCCCATCTGGCTAACAAGTACAACGTGATGGCGGTCCCGAAGGTGGTGATCAACGACACCCTCGCCTTCGAGGGGGCGGTTCCGGAGCACATCTTCCTTGAATACGTCCTTCACGCCCTGGAGCACGCGAGGGAGGGCCACGGACACCACCATCACGGTCATTAGGAACGCGGTTCATTTCGGGGCAGGATGGAGGCGAGGGTCCTCAGGGATGACGGGAAGTCGATCGAGCTGGAGCTGAAGGGCGTACCGCTCTCGATAGCCAACGCGATAAGGAGGCACCTGATCAACGAGGTACCCACGATGGCGGTCGAGGAGGTGATGGTGATCGAGAACTCCTCATCGGTTTACAACGAGGTCCTAGCCCACAGGATCTCGCTCATACCCTTCAAAACCGACCTGGACAACTTCGTGCTGCCGGAGGAGTGCGACTGCGGCAACAGGCTCGGTTGCGACAGGTGCGTGGTCAGGTTCTCGCTTAGGGCGAAAGCCGTCTCGGAGGTGGTCACGGTCTACTCGAGGGACCTGGTGAGGGAGACGGGGACGGAGGTGGTGGAGCCGGTGAGCGGGGACTTCCCGATCGTGAAGCTCGCGCCTGGTCAGGCGATCGAGATGGAGCTCTACGTCCGGCTCGGGACCGGAAAGAAGCACGCGAAGTGGATACCCGGGATAGCCACGCTCTACGACGGCCCCGACGGTTCCAGGACGCTGTACTTCGAGTCCTTCGGGTTCCTCCCCCCTGCCAGGGCGGTTCTGGAGGCGGCGAAGATATTTGAGAAGAGGACCGGCGAGCTGGAGAGGGTCCTGATGGAGGCGTTGGGGGATGCCGGGAAGGAAGCCTGAGCCGACGAGGTACGCGCATTTGGTCAGGGTCGTCAGCAGGCTGGCGGAGGAGAGCCCGTTCTGGGAGAGGGTGCTCGAGGAGCTGAAGAGGAGCAAGAGGTCCAGGAGGGTGGTGAACGTGGAGAAGCTCAATCGGGTCACGAGGCCGAACGAGAGGGTGCTGGTCCTCGGGAAGCTGCTCGGGACCGGCAGGCTCAACCACCCGCTCACCGTGATCGCGTTCGACTTCTCAGAGGCTTCCTACAGGAAGGTCCAGGAGGCCGGTGGCACGCCGCTCTACCTCGACCAGTTCATAGCCTCGGGCAAACCCGACGTCTCCGGCATCAGGCTGGTGGGGTGATGGTGGTGAGCGCGGAGGACCTGGTGGTGATAGACGGCTCGAACCACAGGCTCGGCAGGCTCGCCTCCCGGGTGGCTAAGATGCTCCTAGAGGGGAAGAGGGTGGTGGTGCTGAACGCCGACAAGATCGTCATCACCGGCAGCAAGTCCGCAATCCTCGCCAGGTACCAGTACCTCCTCGACAGGACGTGGCTCTCCTCGATCGAGAGGGTCCAGGTTTGGAACCCGAGGAGGCCCGACAGGATCTTCTGGTACACCGTCCGCAGGATGCTGCCGAGGAAGAAGCCGAAGGGCAGGGAGGCCCTCTCCAGGCTGAGGGTCTACAACGGCGTGCCCGAGGAGTTCTCGAACTTCAAGGCCGTCACCGTCGAGGACGCGCTGCACAGGAGCGAGATCAGCCGCTCGGGCAAGCTGATCAAGTGGATGACGCTCGGCGAGCTCTCCAAGCTCATAGGCGGGAAGGTGAGAGCGGAGTAAGGTCATGCCCTCGCCAGAGCGCAATGCGATCGTGCTCCTCCTCAAGAAGAGCAGGAGGCATCTGGGACCGGATGAGGTAGTGGCGGTCCTCGGGGCCGTCGCGCAGATGGGTGAGGGGCCCTTCTCGCTGAGGGAGCTGAGGAGGTACCTCCCCGAGAGGATGGTCGCGAAACGTAACGTGATGAGGAGCGTGGGCGCTCTGCTCCAGACCCTCGTCTCCATCGGCTACCTCGAGCGCTTCAGCCAGCGGAGGTACAGGAAGAGGTACGAGAGCCTAGCGCACTACCTCATGTCGCAGGTCATGGAGCTAGCCAACCTCGAGACCTCGGCTGTCCAGCAGCCCCAGCAGGAGGAGAAGGTGCTGAGGGTTCTGGGCTCCAAGAAGGCAGGCAGATCTGGCTGACCGGCGGGGAGCGTCGCCACAACCCTGCCGTTCGCACGTCCTCCAACCGAGCCCAGACGAGGCACGGGCCGGTACGATGCCGAGATGAGCTTTATTCCAAAGCGGACCATATCAGTGGTGAGTGGGGTTGGCGTTCACCGGTCGTCAGAAGCTTGAGGACGTGAGGAGGCTCGTGCTGATGCTGGCGAAGGACCACACGAGGAAGTCCCTGCTCGCGGTGAAGACCCTGGCGCAGATACTCGAGGGTATCCGTGAAGGCGTACGGGAGGAGCAGGCGTTCAGCTCGAAGTACGCCGAGATACTGAAGATCGACGACGAGTGCAAGGAGCTGAGGCTCCAGGCCGAGAGGGGGGTCCTCGAGATAGGGGCGCTCCTGGCGGAGCGGGGCGAGTACATCAGGTTCCTCGGGTGCATCGACCGGATACCTGACAGGATCGAGGGAGCGGCGTACAGGCTGCTGGCCCTGACCAAGATCTCGTATCCGAGCGGGGACGTGGTGACGGCGATCCAATCGATACTCGAGAAGGTCCGGGACTCGGTCGAGTCGCTCAACCGCGCCATCACGGCCCTCGAGATGGACTCGGGCCAGGGCCACAGGCTGCTGAGGGAGGTCTCGGAGCGCGAGAGGGAGGTCGACGAGGTCTTCAGGAGGGTGACGGTTGAGCTGCTGAGGAAGGAGCTCCCGCTGCCGCAGCTTTTGCTGGCAAGGGAGGTCATCGACATGCTCGAGTCCGTCGCGGACACCACCGAGGAGGCGGCCAACGTATTGACCGTGCTCTACCCTGCCTGATGCCCTTGTCCGGAGGAAACCCGAGGCCGCGCTTCAGGGGCGTCTACGTCCAGGGGAGCGTGGTCGTTCTCGACCCAGATATGGCAAGGGAGCTCTACTCGCTGGGTTACTACGGGAAGCCGCTCGGCGTTCCGAAGCCGAAGGGGGCTGACTTCGAGGCTCCGCTGGTGATGGACCTCATAGAGGCCAGGTACCTCGTCGAGTCGGGTCTCCTTGAGGTCTACAGGGACGGCCGCAGGATGAGCCTGGAGGAGCTGGTGGAGCTGGGGAGGAAGCATTACAGCAGGTACGACGAGCTCTGCGCCGTCTACACCGACCTCAAGAGGAGGGGGTTCTACGTCACCAGCGGGATCAAGTTCGGCTCCGACTTCGCAGCGTACATTTACGGCCCTGGAATAGACCACGCGCCGTTCATCGTCCTGGTGAGGAGCCCAGATGACGTCCTCTCCGCGAGCGACCTGATAAGGGCCGGCAGGCTCTCGCGCTCGGTGAGGAAGAGCTTCCTGATAGCAGTGCCAGACACCTCCACGGGAAGGGTCAGGTACGTCTCCGTGAACAGGGCCGAGCTCTGAGGGGGCCCTCGCCGATACCTGGGTATTCCTTCCGTATTGGCCGGTCTCCGGTCTCCTCGGAAGGCTTACCGCATGGGTTGCAGGTTGGCGGTCGGATGAGGACCTTCGCCGTCTCCGTCAGGAGGGGGGAACTGGAGGTCAGGGTCGAGGGCGGATCCGCGGAGGAAGTCATCTCGGCGCTTCCTGAGCTGAGGCGGATCCTCGAGGCAGCGACGGCCGAGCTGAGGCCCCAGCCCTCACCGGGTGCCCCGACGGTCCCATCGAAGAGGAGGGGCAAGTCGGAGGCTGTACTGGCGCTCGAGATCATCGAGACGCAGCTGATACCCTCCGGCTTCTTCTCGTCGCCGAGGTCCACCAAGGAGGTCAGGGAGGAGATCCAGCGCCTCAGCGGCCTCAAACTCCAGAGCCGGAAGGTCAGCCAGGCCCTCGGGGTGCTGTACGAGAAGGGCGTCCTCAGGCGGACCGGACCGAGGGGAGACTACAGGTACTTCTCGGTCTGACGTGCTCCATCCGCCATCGTTCCCCGGCGAGACCGTTTTAACCAGCGAGGCGCTGGTTGAGCTGGCATGTCCCTGCTGCTGAGGAAGAGGGGCTTCCCGAAGGAGGGGGAGCTGGTGGTGGCAACGGTCAAGGAGACCTTCAAGCACGGCGCCGTGGTGACGCTCGACGAGTACGGCGACCTGGAGGCCTTCGTTCACATCTCCGAGGTCTCGCTCAAGTGGGTCAGGAACATCTCCGACTACCTGAGGGTAGGTCACAAGACCGTGTTGAAGGTGATCAGGAGCGATCCCGAGAAGCTCCAGGTCGACGCCAGCCTCAGGAGGGTCTCGAAGAAAGAGCAGGCGGAGAAGATGATGGAGTGGAGCAGAAGGGTCAAGGTCTCGAAGATGATCGAGGCCGTCATGAAGGAGACCGGGACACCGCTTGAAACTGTAGTCTCGGGCCTGATCGAGCCCGCGCTGGACAGGGGCAGGGAGGTTCACGAGCTGCTGGAGGAGGTGGCGTCCGGTGAGGAGCTCCCGAGCTGGGTGAAGCTTCCTCCGGAGTTCGCGGAGAGGCTGGTCGAGCGGGCCCGGAGGGAGCTGAAGAGGCCGACGTACGTCGTGAAGGCGGTGGTGAAGATGACCTCGAGGTTCGGTGGGGTCGAGAGGCTTAGGAAGGCCGCGGAGGAGGGCATGTCGGTCGGTAACGGTCAGGTGAGGATCACGCTGATCGGCTCACCGCGATACATGATCAGGGTCGAGGCGGGGGACCGGCAGCAGGCCGAGGAGATGCTGTCGCAGGCCATCGAGCGGATGAAGTCCGTCCTCTCCGGGCCCGGTGACGAGCTGGTGGTCGTCGAGGGGCCGGGTGGTGGCTCCTGAGCGTCCTGAGGAAGTGCACCTCCTGTGGCAGGTACACGCTCCGCGACGTCTGTCCCGCCTGCGGCTCACCGACCAGGTCCGCGCATCCGCCGCCCTTCAGCGAGGGCAGCCCGAGGCTCGAGGTCCTCGTTAGGGCGCTGATCGAGGGCCGGAGGAGACCGAATCAGGGGGGATCTTGAGCGCGGGATCCTCGGGCTGGGTTTTCGACCTCTTCGCGGCCGTCGCCTCCCTGAAGGCCCTCCGCAGGAAGGGCTGGGAGCTGAGGGGCGTCAGGGACCCCGAGAGCGTCGCCGACCACTCCCTCTCGGTGGCGGTCCTTTCGGTGGCCCTCGCAGCCGCACGGGGCCTCGATCCGGGAAGGGCAGCGTTGATCGCCGTCCTGCACGACCTGGCCGAGTCGGTGACGGGCGACCTCACGCCCGCCGAGAAGGCAGAGCTCGGGTCGGAGAGGTT
>Ga0105163_1001406_pt1 | contig 12708 bp, 12 predicted proteins | sample JNZ110809AmetaG_FD_81531 | JGI IMG/M metagenome (GOLD analysis project Ga0105163, IMG submission 81531) | Hot spring microbial communities from Jinze hot spring, China to study Microbial Dark Matter (Phase II) - JNZ 110809A | ecosystem: Environmental > Aquatic > Thermal springs > Hot (42-90C) >... | reverse complement strand
GTCTACGAGAGAGTCTTCATTGTGAAGCTCCTAATGGACAAGAAGGATCCAAACAGAGTTGCTGGAGCAGTTGGATTTAGCGTGAGAGAGCCGAAGTATTACATATTCAAAGCTAAAGCGGTGATCCTCGCAACCGGTGGTGCGACGCTACTCTTCAGACCAAGAAGTGTTGGTGAGGCTGCGGGAAGGACTTGGTACGCGATCTTCGACACTGGAAGCGGATACGCAATGGGTATATGGGCAGGAGCGATGCTCACGCAGTTCGAACATCGCTTCATCCCGTTCAGGTTCAAAGATGGCTACGGCCCAGTTGGTGCATGGTTCCTGTTCTTCAAGTGCAAGGCAAAGAACGCCTATGGCGAAGAATACATTGTAACAAGAAAGGCTGAGCTTGAGAATTACAAGCCCTATGGGCTTGCAACACCTACCCCAACGCCACTGAGAAACCATCAGGTTATGCTCGAGATCATGGAAGGAAAGCACCCGATATACATGCATACAGAAGAAGCGATGAGAGAACTCGCGGGTGGAGACAAGAAGAAGCTGAAGCACATCTACGATGAAGCGTTCGAAGACTTCCTCGACATGACGGTCAGCCAAGCGTTGCTGTGGGCGGCGCAGAACATCGATCCTCAAGAGATGCCGAGCGAAGCAATGCCTGCGGAGCCGTACATCATGGGTTCACACAGCGGTGAAGCCGGATTCTGGGTCTGCGGACCAAGCGATTTAATGCCAGAGGAGTATGCGAAGTTCTTCCCGCTGAGATACAACAGGATGACCACTGTCAAAGGGCTGTTCGCAGTTGGTGACTGTGCTGGAGCGAATCCGCACAAGTTCTCGAGCGGATCGTTCACCGAAGGAAGAATTGCTGCAAAGGCCGCAGTGAGATATGTCGTTGAGCAGAAACCGGACGTCGAGGTTGACATGAAAGAAGCTGAGGAGTTCAAGAAGAAAGTGTTCCAGCCAATGGTAACTTTCATGGAGAACCAGAAGCTTTCAACCGACGAAACTGTGAACCCGAACTACATATTGCCATGGCAAGGTCTCGTAAGGCTCCAGAAGATCATGGACGAATACGCAGCTGGAATTGCAACGATGTACAAGACGAACGAGAAGCTCCTCCAGAGAGCGCTTGAACTGCTTCAGTTCCTGAAGGAAGACCTTGAAAAACTCGCTGCAAGGGACTTGCATGAACTAATGAGAGCATGGGAGCTTGTGCACAGAGTCTGGACAGCAGAAGCGCACGTGAGGCACATACTCGAGAGAAAGGAAACAAGATGGCCAGGGTACTACTACAGAACAGACTACCCAGAGCTCAACGACAATGAGTGGAAGTGCTTCCTCTGCAGCAAATACGATGCAAAGACTGGCAAATGGACTTTCGAGAAGGTGCCCTACGTCCAGGTTATCGAGTGGAAATACTAAATTTTTTTAATTTTTGATGGATCTCGGCGTGATATACAGCGGTAAATTTGGCGAGAGATTTCTTTGCAACCTCGCATTTCCGAAGCTATGTGCAAGATTTGGGGCTTGTGGTGTTGATTTTTGTGACTACTGCAAGGACTACGACTTTTCTTCAAACATAGCATTTGCTATTAAAATTCCAGAGCCTTCTTCGCTTGGATTCTACATCGAAAAACCCGAAAACTTGGTTTCTCGATTCTCCTGCGACGTGTTGGTTGCGATAAACGTTCACCCAGACATCGCCATTTCTCTACCAAACCTTGGGGAATTTAAAGCACTCTTAATTCCAGCTTGTGACCAGAGGTGGTGTCCTCCTGGCTTAAGGAACCAGATAGCAAGAATTTGCGCTGAGCTTGGAATTGAATTCGCTTCTCCAAAGCCTTTCTGCTCTCTTATACCAGATAACAGGTGGATTTCAGATTTTTGCAGAAATTTTGCAATTGGTCGTCCCAAGTTCGAGGTTGAGCTTGAAGACAACGTTATTGTCAACGCAAAAGTTTTGAGAAGCGATCCTTGTGGTTCTGCCTACTACGTTGCAAAGAAGATGCGTGGCTTTGTAATAGAGAGGTTCGAAAACCTATACAGAGAAGTTCACCAGCATCAGTGCGCTTATCCTTGTATGGCGAGCATGGAGCGTGACGTTGAGCTTAAAGAGGCGCCTTTTCATCTCGCCGGCTACATAATGGTTTACAACTTTTGTAAAACCTTTGCAAACGCAAGGGATTTCGTGCCTGAGCATTTCAAGAAGTTGGTGATAAATCCAGAGATTGATTGAGCGCTTGAGTCGCCGAATGCAACCTCTAGAAAGGAATATAAATCCAAGAAAAGAGTTTCTGCATGGAAGACGTTCTGAAGAAGATTACGGATTACAAATGGGAGCTTAGCAAGGATTACAAAAGGGGCATGCGAGTCCCGGCTTACTTTTACATAAGTAGAAAGCTCATGAAAGATCTGGAAAAAGATGCCGTTGAACAGGCTGCGAACGTCGCAACAATGCCTGGGATAAGAGTTGCTTCCTTAGTTATGCCAGACGTTCACGTTGGCTACGGTTTTCCAATCGGCGGAGTTGCGGGCTTTGATATTGAAGAAGGGGTCGTATCTCCGGGTGGAGTTGGATTTGACATAAACTGTGGGGTTAGATTGCTCAGAAGCAATCTGAAGCTCGAAGATGTCAAACCAAAGATCAAGGAACTCATCGACGCGCTTTTCGTCGCAGTCCCGTCTGGGGTTGGCAGCGAAGGAAAAATTACGCTAAAGGACAAGGAGCTCGACGAAATCTTTGTTTCGGGAGCGAAGTGGGCTTTGGAAAATGGTTACGGATACGAAGAGGACCTGGAGAGGTGCGAAGAGAACGGTGCAATGCCTGGAGCGAGGGCTGAGGTTGTGAGCAAAAAGGCAAGAGATCGTGGAAGGACCCAGCTCGGGACTCTTGGTAGCGGGAATCACTTTTTAGAGGTGCAATACGTGGAAAAAGTCTACGATGAAAAGGTTGCGAAAGTCTTTGGTCTCGAAGAAGGGGGTGTGACTGTCATGATCCACTGCGGGAGCCGTGGCTTGGGGCATCAGGTTTGCACCGATTTCCTAGAGGTCCTGGATAGAGCTGTGAAAAAATACAACATCTCATTGCCAGACAGACAGCTCGCCTGTGCTCCAATAAAGAGCAAAGAAGGCGAAGATTACTTCGCAGGGATGGCTGCAAGTGCGAACTTTGCTTGGTGCAATAGACAGATAATCGCCCACTGGGTCAGGGAAAGCTTCAGGAAAGTTTTCAAGATGAGCGAGGAGGATCTTGGTCTAAACGTTGTTTACGATGTTGCGCACAACATAGCGAAGTTCGAAGAACACAACATCGATGGGAAGAAAGTGAAGGTTTGCGTTCACAGAAAAGGAGCCACAAGGGCTTTCTCAGCTGGAAGAAGTGAGGTTCCAGCAGTTTATCGTAGCGTTGGTCAACCTGTGCTTATTCCGGGAAGCATGGGAACACCGAGTTACGTTCTCGTCGGCACTGAGAAAGCGATGCAAGAAACCTTCGGAAGCACTTGCCACGGAAGTGGAAGAGTCTGGAGCAGAGCTGAGGCGAAGAGAAGAATGAGGGACAACGTCGTGAAGCAAAACTTAGAGAAGAGAGGGATTTACGTTCGATCTGCAGAGAAAGGGCTTCTTTCCGAGGAGGCACCAGAAGCGTATAAGCTCAGCGACGATGTCGTCGAAGTCGTGCATCGGGCGGGAATTTCGACACTTGTAGCAAAACTAATCCCGCTGGGCGTTACAAAAGGTTAAAAATTTTTATTTCAGCACAGCCCCTTCGTCAGCGGAGCTAACAAGCTTCGCGTATCTCGACAAGTATCCCTTAAGCTTTCTTTCCCTCGCTTTCCACTTTGTCCTTCTCTCCGCAAGTTCTTCGTCACTCAAATCAACGCTGAGCTTTCTCGCTGGTATGTCGATCTCGATCGTGTCGCCGTTCTCGACCAAAGCTATGTTTCCGCCCTCCATTGCTTCGGGCGAAACATGCCCAATGCAGGGGCCACGGGTGGCGCCGCTGAAGCGACCATCAGTGATCAAGGCCACTTTTTGCAATCCCATCCCAGCAATCGCAGCGGTTGGCAAAAGCATCTCTGGCATTCCTGGAGCACCCTTTGGACCCATGTAACGAATCACAACAACGTCACCCTCGTTGATCTCTCCGTTGAGAATAGCCTTCAAAGCAAGTTCTTCACTATCGTAAACCTTTGCATTTCCCCTGAATCTGAGCATGTCTTCTCTGACAGCGGAAGCTTTAACAACTGCGCCTTTTTCTGCCAAGTTCCCCTTCAAGATTGCAATTCCGCCCTCCTTTCTGTATGGCTTTTCGCTCATTATTATGTCCCTTCCTCTCATGATTGCGTTTTCTGCTATCTCATACAGCCTTTTACCGCTTACAGTGAGCTCGTTGCTGAAAAAGCTCTTCGCTTTTTTGACTATCATTGGAACTCCACCACTTTCATCCAGATCCACAACCATGTCTTTGCTCGCTGGGTCAAGCAGAACCATATGTGGAGTTTTCCTGCTTATTTCATCGAATTTTTCAAGGCTTAGCCTTATTCCAGCCTCATTCGCAATCGCTGGTAAGTGAAGAACTGTGTTCGTTGATCCGCCGATTATCATGTCCATTGTTATTGCATTCTCAAAGGATTTCTCGCTCACAAAGTCCAAGGGTTTCAAGTTCTCTTTAACGAGCTCAACAACTCTAATTCCGCTCATCTTCGCAATTCTAAGCTTTCTTGACGATGCGCACGGCGAGGTTGAGCAGTATGGCAAGCTGAGTCCAAGGGTTTCGGTAAGAATTTGCATCGTGTTCGCGGTGTAAAGTCCCTGACAACTTCCGCAGTAGGGAGCGCAAAAGTCTTCGTAAAGCTTGAGCTCCTCATTACTGAGCTTTCCAGCCTTGTAAAGACCTGCAGCCTCAAAAGCGTCTTTTATTGAGACTTTTTCTCCTCTAACCTTCTCCGAGAGCATCGGCCCACCAGTTACTGCGATCGCGGGGATATTCAGCCTTAGCATCGCCATCAGCATTCCCGGAATTATCTTGTCACAACTCGCAACAACGACGAGACCGTCGAAGGCATGGGCCTCAACCATCGCTTCTATACAGTCCGCGATGAGTTCCCTCGAAGGTAGCGAGAAGCTCATTCCACGATGTCCCATCGCAATTCCATCGCAGATTCCCGGAATTCCAAACTCAAACGGAACTCCACCTGCAGAGAGAATGCCTTCCTTCACCGACTGAGTTATCTTGTCAAGCGTCATGTGTCCTGGAACGATTGTGCTGTAAGCATTCGCAATCCCGATGAACGGCTTACCCATATCTTCATCGAGAACGCCAAGGGATTTGAACAATGCTCGATGCGCAACTCTGTCGACTCCAGCTTTCACAACATCGCTTCTCATGTTGCGAGTTTTTGTAAAAGCTTATAAATTTTTCACATACTTGTATCATGAACGTCGAGGAAGTGATGAACAAGCGTGTTGAATTCGTTGAAGCGAACGCAACGATTCTCGATGTGATTGAAAGGCTCGTGAACCGAAGGATCAGGAGCGTAGTTGTAAAGCCTAAGGACGAAAGGGATACGTATGGAGTTATAACAGTCAGAGACGTCGTCTTCAAATGCCTTGCAAAGAACTTGGATCCGCAGAAGGTAAAAGCTCACGAGATTGCTTCAAAGCCATTGATAACTGTGGAAAAGGGCATGAGCATCGAGCACGTGCTAAGCCTAATGGGTCGCTTCAACATCGCGAGGGTTTTTGTCAAAGAAGGTGAAAAAATAGTGGGCGTCGTAGCCTTGATGGACATAATGTCCGCATACCTCGTTCGGAGGTTGCTATGAAAGCAGAAGAGAGAGTCGTGAATGGGATATCGCAGATGATCAACTTAGCCTTCTCAGCCTGCGAAACTCTCAAAAAAGCTGTTGAAGATAGAAACAAAGCGCTACTCGAAGACGTTTTTAGATTTGAACGAGATGGGGATGAAATAAGGAGAAACATAACGCAAGAGATATACCGAGGAGCTTTTCTGCCCTATCTTCGCCCCAACATCTTTAGACTCATCGAGACTGTCGACGAGATCTTAAACACTGCAGAAGAGTCTGCGATGAACTTTCAAAAGATCAGGGATATGAAATTCCTTGAGATCGATGAGATCTACTCGATCTTGGAGATAAACGTCAGGATCTGCAGCATCCTCTCGAAAAACTTCTCAGCTTTTCTCAGAGATCCCGAGAGGCTGAGAGAAGGTGTAATAGTGGTCAGAATGATGGAAAAGGAGGCGGACAACATTAAGTTTGCGATCCTCGAAAAGTTGAAGACTTTCAACGTTGATTTTTGGGACGGTTACTTTATAGCGAATTTTGTAAACTCTTTGGAAAAACTCAGCGATGTCGCAGAAGATGCGATGGATATGCTCCAGATAATTCTGCTAAGCCTCTGATATGTTTGAATTCGTTCCCCTGATTGCTTTTCTCCTAATAGCGTTTAGCATAGGCTCGAACGACACTTCCAATGCCTTTGGCATTTGCATCGGTTGCAGAGTCATAAGCTTTCGAAAAGCAACGCTACTTCTCTTTGCCCTCGTCGTTGTGGGGATATTCCTACAGGGAGAAAAAGTTATGAAAACTGTTGGAAGAGATCTCGTCGAAGTCGACGTGAGGATTTCGGCGATTTCAATGGTGATAGCTGCGATTGTGATTGTTTTCTCCAACTTTCGCGGATTTCCGGTTTCGTCTCACCAGGTGATCATTGGTAGCCTAACAGGAACCGCAATTGCTTTTGGTGCGCAAGTAAGTGTTGAAACACTTCTTCGAATTATACTCTCGTGGATAGTCTCCCCATTGGTTGCGGGAGTCTTTGCAGTAACCATTTTTCTACTCTTGGAGAAGCTTCTAAGGAAGCATTCACTCGTGGCCGTGAACAAAATTCTCAAGCTCCTTCTGCTTTTCTCAGCAATTGTAATCGCCTACAACACCGGAGCCAACGAACTCGCTACTGCAATGGCTCCTGTGATCTATGCAAAGGTATTTGAACCCTTTACTTCTGCAATTCTCGGAGCCTTTCTGCTTTGGTTGGGGGCATACGTGCTTAGTGCAAGGGTGATCGAAACGGTCTGCAAAGGAATAACTGCGCTGGATCCAAAATCAGGACTCTCTGCGCATCTCGGCGCAGGGATTGCGGTTTTGGGCTTTACAACTCTCGGCATGCCAGTTTCAACAACTTATGCGATGATCGGCGGAATTGCAAGCGTAGGGTTTACGAAGGGTGTTAAAGCGGTTAGAACCGAAACTTTGAAGAAGATCGCAGTCAACTGGATTTTTGCTCCATTGCTCTCCTTTGCGATCAGTTTTCTCACCACAACCCTAATACTCCTCTGACAAAAAGTTTAAATATCGTAAGGCAGAAGAATTGTGCCGACGGTCATAGGAGCGGGGGAAACACCCGGACTCTTTCCGAACCCGGAAGTTAAGCCCCGTTCCGTTCTGCGTTGTACTGGGTTCCGAGAGGGCCCGGGAAGCGCAGAAACTGTCGGCCTTGTTTATATATGTTTTAGTCCACGATAGGATGAGGATCTTTGTTAGGGTTAAACCGAACGCAAAAAGGAGCGAAGTGGAAAAAATCGGAGAAGAGTTTTTGGTGTCGGTAAAAGCCCCACCAGTCAAAGGCAGAGCAAATGCAGAGCTGATCGAAGTTCTTGCGGACTACTTCAAAGTTCCGAAGTCAAAGGTTAAGATAGTCGCCGGAGAGCGGTCGAAGAGAAAAGTCGTTGAAATAGAGTAAACTATCACTTCACGTCAATGACGTCGAGCTTCTCAACCTTGGCAGAGAACCTCTTCGAGAGATTCGGCTCAGTTCTCCCATCGTCACCGCTTACAAGCTCCTTGACGTATAGTCCTGCGTCCGTTTCGAACTTCAAAACCGCAATTTTTCCGAAGTGCTCGATTATTTCTGCGCTGTATACTCTTCGAATCCTAAGAACGTCAGCCCTTCTATGCAAAACCCTTTTCGGCGTTTTTTGCTTTATCTCCCCTATTATCTCCTTTAATGCAGATTCAAGTTCGTCTCTAGTTACTTCTCGGTCAAAAACGACTTTTGCTCGATAAACTTTCCTGAACCTCTCCTCTTTGACTTTTTCAATCTCTTCAACAGTTGTGTATCGGAGATCTCTAACCGCAACTTTTCCCTTACAGAATTCGTTCACAGCTTTCTCCACTTCCGAGATCTCCACTTTTCTCCTCCTTGGTTCAAGAACTTCGAGGACAAAAGGTCTTCCGCTTCCCAACATTCTCGCATCTACATCTTCTCTTCCAGCACCGTGAAGAATCGCTTCTCTTGCTTTGAACATCTCAACCACAGGCGTGGATATAAGCTCCTCTACCGATGAAACAAATCTTTTCCCAGTAAAGCCACAAATCTCGCAACCTTTCCCATTGCAAAATCCGCAAAGCCAGCGAGTTTGAGAGATGTTGCGAACTCTCTTTATATACCTTCCGTAAATAAAAATAGGCTTGATCTCAAGCTTGAAGCTGAAGTCCTCTGGGTTGAAAACGATTAAAAGCTCCGGAGACAGCGAGACCTTTTTTTGAGTAATTTCGGATAACTTTCTCTGCAATATTCTTTTCATCTCGTTTTTGACGTCGTATCTTGTCTCCAAAAATTCCTGCATAGCTTTAAAGCTCCCTTCACTACGAATTCCGACGTTAAAGCTTTCAAACTCGAAATCAAAACTCTTAGCAATCTTTTCTGCAATCTCATCTGATTTCTCGAAGAAAGAACAACAAACCACGCAGTAATCTCCGCTCACTTTACCCAGTTTTTCTGCGCAAACCTTGCAGAGCATTATTCAAATTGGGAAAGTGCTTAAATAAATGTTGGCAACAAATTGTATGGATCTCATAAAGAGAGCTGCGAAAGATCTTGTCGAATCGAACTATGCAATCGCCTTTACAGGTGCCGGGATTTCGACGGAGTCTGGAATTCCAGACTTTCGTGGTCCTTCTGGTATATGGACAAGAGATCCCGAGGCTGAGAAGAGAGCTTATGAGATCTACGGAAAATTCCTACGGGATCCAAGGGAATACTGGAGAGAAGCACTTAAATCCCCGCTTTATTCGTTGCTCGAAAAAGCCGAGCCAAATCCAGCACACAAAGCTCTCGCAGAGTTGGAATCGATGGGGATTTTGATGTGCGTAATAACACAAAACATAGACTGTTTGCATCAAAAAGCTGGAAGCAGAAATGTGATCGAGTTCCACGGCAGCGTTTCAAAGCTTAGATGCGTCCGTTGTGGCAGTAGGTTTGATAAAAGGAGCTTCATCGATGTCATCGAATCCCAGCTCGTTCCAGAGTGCAAAAACTGCGGAAGTGCACTTAAATTAGACGTTGTTCACTTCACAGAACCTATTCCGGCAGACGTATACATCAAAAGCTTTGAAGAAGCGATGAAATGCGATTTGATGCTCGTTTGCGGAACTTCTGCGGTTGTCTATCCAGCAGCGGAGTTGCCGAGAGTTGCAAAGAGAAATGGAGCGAAGGTTGTTGAAATAAACCTCGAAGAGACTCCGCTCACATTCGAAGGAGTTTCAGATTACATCATAAAGGGCAGGGTTGGTGAAAATTTGCCAAAAATCGTCGAAGAGGTGAAAAAATTAAGGAAAGAGTTTTAGAACTGCTGGAAATCGCAAAGTCGAGAAACTGGAAGCCATGGGAACTCCAAAGCGCTCTTCGAGAGAGATGCGAGAGCATCGTTTCCGTTGGCGACGATTTATCTTTCACGATAAAGCTCAATTTCGAGATTCCAGAGTGGAGAATAGAGAAGCTGAAAGAGATCGGCAAGGAGTGCAAAATCTACCCTTTCAAGAGGGCATTTAGGTTTAAAAGCGGTTTTGTTGCAGTCGAGGGAAAGTTCGTTCGTTTGAGCAAGGATCTCGATATAGAAACACTCGAGTTCGTGCTCGAGATTCTTTTCGCTGAGCAACGTTAAAATTTTTAATTTCGACAAACAACTTTGGATATGAAGGTTGCAACGTTTAACGTCAACTCAATAAACTCAAGACTGCACATCGTTATTCCATGGCTTAAAGAGAACAAGCCAGATTTTCTGTGCATGCAAGAAATTAAAGTTGAGGATCGAAAGTTCCCGATTGCGGATTTTCACAGGATAGGCTACAATGTCATATTTCGTGGAAAACGTGGACATAGCGGAGTTGCGATTGCATCGCTCAAAGAACAGGAAAGCCTTGAGTTCGGTCTTGAGAAAGAAGATGAAGATAGGCTTATCTTTGCAAAATTTGGCGACTTGAAGATTGTAAACGTCTACGTTCCACAAGGTTACAGAATTGACAGCGAAAAATACGTTTACAAGCTTAGATGGCTTGAAAAATTTTACCAATGGCTGAAAAAGTTCGACTTGAACGAAAAAATTTTGATTTGTGGAGATATGAACGTTGCTCCTGAGCCGATAGACGTTCACAGCCCAGAAAAACTGAAGAATCATGTCTGCTTCCACGAAGATGCAAGAAAAGCGTATAGGAAAATCCTTGATCTTGGGTTCGTTGATTTGCTTAGAAAAATGCATCCGAGTGAGCGAATCTACACTTTTTACGACTACCGTGTGAAAAACGCAATCGAGAAGGGGCTTGGATGGAGAGTTGACGCAATACTCGCTTCTCCAACACTCGCAGAGAAGTGCGTTAGATGCTATGTAGACATTAAGCCGAGACTCGCTGAAAAACCATCGGATCACTTGCCTTTGGTTGCGGAATTCGCTGATTAAACTTCTTTTCCAACGATTATCCCGTCCTCGTTCCTGATGACTTCGAATTTGATTGTCTCGCCAATCTTGGCATCGCTTATAACGGCGACGCTTCTATTTTTTGCAATGCAGAGCTTTTCACCAAACATTCTCCCTTCCGCAACAACTTTTCCGAAACAAATCTCCCCTTTTTTAAACGGGTTCGGAAGTTGCGGTCTTTTTTCGATTCCAAAGTCCTCGGGCTTTAGGATCAGCTTCACACCGTATTCTTTCTCGAGCTCCGCAAGCTTCGAGTAAAACTCCCTAAAGCTGATCCCTTTCCCGACTTTCCTCCCGAATCGATAGGGGATATACTTCTGAATTCCGAGTGGAGGGAACTTCTTTCCAGCGCCGATTTCAAGGGCAAACTCGATTATTTTCGGGATTTCCTCATCGTTGTAGTTTGGAACCCAGACTGGAGCTATCAAAAGATCGATCTTGCTGTTCGCGATCATTTCAGCGATCTCGATAACTTTTTTCAATGGATAAGCGCCGTATAGCTTTTTTGCGGTCTCCTCACTTAAAGCGCTGATCGAAAGGTTTATTCTCGTCATTTTCCCCTCCAACGCAGAGATTCTCTGCTCGTTCAGCGGAATACCATTCGTCTGCATCGAGATCACAGAGACTTCCTTGATCTTAGAGACTTCTTCAACGAATTGCTCAAGATAAGGGTAAAGCGCAGGCTCGCCTTGGGCGTCGAGGTGGATCTCAACGTTGTCTCCTTTGAACTCCACAACCTCTCTAAGTTTTTCGATCATGTAATCTGGGTCGACTATGTAGTCTGTCTTCCTTGTCTTGCTCTTTCTACCTTCATCGACGCTACAAAAGATGCAATTGAGATTGCAACCACTTATACACCTAACCTGGAGCAAATTCGTTCCTCGATCGATGATTCCAAAAGCTGAATGCCCGAGAAGCGGAATTCCGCTCTCTTTGGTCACGAAAACAAGCTCTCTCCGAGTGACTCGATTTAAAACTCTCTTGTTTTCGTAGTTCGAGATTATGTAGTCCCGATCGTATTTTCTTATAAGCCTCTCGTAATCCTTCCTTGGTATTCTTATCTCGACTATGTTCCTGAAAACGAAAACCTTCTCGTCCTTACCTTCTCTTTCCTCCAGCATCCTCCCTTATTTCCTTTATAGCCTTGAGACCTTTCTCGCTTATCCTGTAAATTTCACCATCTTTCGATATAAATCCTTCGTTGACGAGTTCGCTCAGCAAATTCTGAACTGTTTGGGCAGGTATTCGAGTCTTTTTCGCTATCTCTTCCATTCTCTGCCCTTTCTTCGCGATCGTCTCGATCAGCTTTAACTTGTTAGGATTCGTGGCCAGAGATCCGATGTCCATGCTTTTAACTCCCCAAGAATTATTTAATCTTTTGCTGTGACCCTCTTAAATCCTCATCAATTTTGAAATAACACGATCTAGCAAAAGACGTTCTGCAGTGGAAAGTAGTTTGACAAACCCGTTTAGCGCCAAACTTTGACGCACAGAACGCATCTCTCAGCGGGCAAGGAGTCATAACGTCAATCAGAGTATGTGAGCTTGTCATCGCTTTTAGCTGCCTTCCACCAGCGAGTTCACTGCTTCGAAGAAGTAGGGTCTCCCTTAACGGCAAATTTGCTGCAAAAGCGACGCTTTCTGGAAATGCTTAGTCTATCAACGACCAATTATTGCGCAACCGCTAAGAAGTAAGCGATGAAAGCGTAGCGAAAGTTAAAAATACCTTAAGGGTAACAAGTTTTAAGCCCGGGTAGCTCAGCCTGGGAGAGCGTGCGGCTGAAGACCGCATTGTCGCCGGTTCAAATCCGGCTCCGGGCATAAGAGATTTTGAAACGAGCACAAAAGCAGGCTGGACTTGGTCTTTAACGCTTTTTACGAGCTGATCGATGAAAAACGAGGCATTGGAGACGTTTTTCTTGAGCCAG
>Ga0105163_1001403_pt1 | contig 12716 bp, 8 predicted proteins | sample JNZ110809AmetaG_FD_81531 | JGI IMG/M metagenome (GOLD analysis project Ga0105163, IMG submission 81531) | Hot spring microbial communities from Jinze hot spring, China to study Microbial Dark Matter (Phase II) - JNZ 110809A | ecosystem: Environmental > Aquatic > Thermal springs > Hot (42-90C) >... | reverse complement strand
TTTTTGTCAAGAAAAGGGGAAAATTTTTACGGAAAAAATTTACGGAAATTTTTTACGGAAAATTTTTACACCTTACCCTCACACCAACCCTTCACCCCCCCCATAAAATTTTCAAATAATCCTGAACCAATTTTTCCTTAACTTCAAAATTCTCATCCAACTTTCTTTTAAACTCTAACGGTGAAATACCCAATCTCCTTTTAAAAGCACCTCTAAAAGTTCTAATTCTATAATAGCCACATTCTTTACAAACATTTTTAAAATTAACTCCCTCCGAAATTAACTTTATCGCTTTTTCAAGGCGAAATGTTTCAATGAGTTTATGCAAAGTTATTCCGTAATTTTCAGCAATGAAATCATATAAATATGAAACTGAGACATTGAAATAACTCGCTACCTCAATTACACCGAAATTCTGATTTGAAATATTCTCCCGAATGACTTTTTCCAGATTTCTCTTATTAAGAAGCATAATCATCCCCAATTTTAATTTTCATTTTATGATTCTGACTTTTGAATCGTGTGCGAGGTTATAGTTTCCCTCAACGATTATAGTATCCCCGGGGCTTATCCCACTTTTTATCTCGTAAAATTGCTCATTTTCACGACCAAGTTCAACATAAAACCATTTAGAGCGTCCTTGATCTTTGCCATCGCCTTGATAAACAAACACAACTGGTCTGTTATCCCGCATAACAACTGCCCGTCTTGGGATGATCAAGACATTTTTATAAACTTCGCTCTGAATTCTCACTGTTCCGAACATGCCAGGTTTTATTTTATGCTCGGGATTTTCAACTTCTATTATAACTTTTCCAAGCCGTCTTTCAATATCAATATAAGGGTTTATTTCAACAACTTTACCTTTGAAAATCTTCCCGGGATAAGCAACGAATTCCACCTCAGCTATATTTCCAGGGCTAATCTTTGCCACCTGCATTTCCGTTAACTCAGAGATTATTCTAACTTTTGATATATCAACAAGCTTCATACATTTTTGCCCGGCTGTGACATAACCCCCGGGCGTCAATTCGCAATCAGCTATATATCCCGAAAATGGAGCTTTTATCTCCGTATAGCTTAAATTTAATTTCGCCCTTTCAAATTCAATCAGGGCTCTATTTAAACCACTTTTATTTGCGATCACATCCTCTCTGTTCACATCGCTATAAACAAGCAAAGCTTCGTAATCTCTTTTAACCCTCTCAAGTTCTACTTCACTTATTTGCCCCATTTCAAACTTTTTCTTCATATCTTCATAAATAACCCTCAAACTGTCAATTTCCCTTCTAAATCTTTCCGGATTCACACTCCCCGGGACAATACCTAACTTCATAAGGTTATACTCAACTCTCGCATCAAGCAAATTATTCTCCGCCTGTTTTAATGCCATCTTAAACTCCGTATCATCAATCTTTAAAATTAATTCCCCTTCCGTAATAAACTTGCCATTATAAACATTTAAGTTAACAATTTGACCGCTAACTCTTGGGATTATATCAATCTCACGGGCTGGTTTTGCTAAACCACCTGCGCTTATCCACTGTATTAGGTCACCCTTCCTTGCAACATCAACTTTAACTGGAAAAATTATTTCACCCGTTTCTACTTCTTTTAAAGTCGCAATTTCCTCATCACTACCCCCAGATAAAATTAATCCCAAAGTTAAGATCACACCACAAATTATGAAGATGCCGACGAAGATTAAAAACCTCTTAAGTGAAATTTTTCCCACCATATTCAACACCTATAATTTATTTAACGATAATTTTGTAAAATATCGGGATGACGAAGAGAGTAATTAACATTGAAAACAAAAGCCCACCCGAAACAGCAATAGCAAACGGATACCAGAGTGAATATATATTCTTTGTAAAAACAAATGGTATAAATCCAGCTATCGTCGTAAAATTTGTTATCAAAATTGGTCTAACCCTGCTAAAAGAAGCCGATATCAGAATATCGTCATAAACTAAATCTTTAACCTTAACACCTGATTTTGAAATTGAATTTGCTATCTTATCAACAAGAATTATTCCATTATTAACAGATAGACCTATTAAAAGTATAAGACCTGCATACCCGCCTCTACCGAAATTAACATCAAAAAGGTAAAACACAGCAAATAAACCTATTAGAGACATAGGAACAGATAATATTATGACAAATGGCTTCTTAAAAGATTCATAAAGCGAGGCGGTGATCATAAAAACAAGGCAAACGGAGACAATTGCAATTAATATCAGTGGTATTTTCTCCCTTTCACCAAATGAAAATAAATACTCAGGTCTTTTCACCTCATATCCAGGAGGAATTTTAACACTTTTTATAACAGCATCTGTAAATTTATTTCCGTAATGATAAGGACCTTTGAAGTTAAAGGTCACATATCTTGTATATTGTTGATTTTCACGGCGTATTTCTGGCATCGTCGGGACAAACTCAACTTTTAAAACATCACCTAATTTTATACTTCTATCTCTTATCACGAAATCAGATTCTAAAAGATCTCTTACATCAATTCCGGTATCCATACTTCCCGATTTTGAAATGTTGATTTTCAATCCAACCTTTTGATTCTGTATCTTCACATCAAAATTTCCAAGCGACATTCTTAATTTCCCAGCGATAAAATAAATCAACTCACCAAGATTAATTCCGTATTTGCCGAGCTTTTCTCTATCAATGGAAGCAACGATTTCATATTCCTTTGACATCCATGGCACTCTATCAAGTTCAATATCCGAAACCCTTGGATTTTGTGAAAGGATTTCACCTATGTTCTGCGCTATTTGTTTTACGACATCATAATTGTAACCAAGAATTTGAATTGAAAAACTTGGTGCAAGCTCTCCGCCTGAATAAAAACCGGGTCCAAATCCGTAAACAGATGTCGTAAATCCACTTGTTTGAGCACATAACGAAACCAAATTTTCCTTGATTATATAGGGTATTGATGTCATTGCAATTTTATCGTTGAAATCAACCCTTATAGTGGCGTATCTACTGGATATCCAAGAGGTGAACTTTTCTATGTAATTAAGGTTTTTTTCTAATTGTTTTTCAATTTTTCTAACAAACTCATCAACTCTTGAAATCTCTGTGCCTTGAGGTGCCATTATGCTAACCACTATGTATGTCTCGGCACCCCATCTCCACAACTCGCCTTTGTAAACATACTTGAAAAAAAGATGTGATGTCCCCCCAAGTATATGGTCAATATAAGGTCTAATACTGCTATAAAATTCACTTGAAAAAATCTTATTGTAAAGTCCTGCGATTTTAACAAGTGAAATTTTCCGCCCAAAAATTTTAAATCTATCTTTACCCTCCTTTATCTCAATTTTTTCTGGCAACATCCACACAGGCAAACCGAAAAGCAAGATAATCAAAGAAAGGACAAGCCATTTATGATGTAAATTCCAGCGCAAAATTTTCGTATAAATATCTGAAAGAAACTTCAAAATCCAAGTTTTGTTCTTCGGCTTAACCCTGTTTAAAACCTTGAGCGAAGCAATTGGTACAAAAGTCAACGAGACCAAGAGAGAAAAAATAATAACAAAACCAGCAGTAATTGCAAACTGAATAAAGTATGGCTTCAAATTTTCAGGAAGCAGGAAAACAGGTATAAGGGCACCAACTGTTGTAACCGAAGCTGCGATAACAGGCAATCTCATTTCATTAACCGCTGTAAGGATGATCTCAACACCAAATTCTCTCCGTTCCTCAAAGTATCTTTGTATGTTTTCAAAAATCACAGTTGAATTATCAATTACTATCCCAAAAGATAAAGCCAGCGCCGAAAGAGTTATTATGTTAAGCCCAATTCCAGTGGCATATAAAAACACAATCGCACCTGAGATAGAAAAAATAACCGCGAGAAAGACAATAAACGACGAAATGATGTTCCGCAAAAACAAAACAAGAATTAAAATAATAAATCCAGCGGAGATAAAAGCTTTACTTGCAAGCTCTCTTATCTCTATCTTTATATCCTTGCTTCTATCGTAAACCTTTTCAATTCCAATTTTTAAACCGTATCTTGAGTTTATTAAATCTTCTAACTCATTAATTTTTTCATCAACTAAGTTCGCAACTTTTATCATATTTATTCCAGGCTCTTTGTCAATCTCAAGGCTCAAAGAAGGCATTCCATTTATCCTTAAATAATTGATGGGTTCAGATATTGTATCGGAAACATTTGCAAAGTCAGAAAGTTTTACATAAATCCCTTGTTTATTTGCAATTTTGATATTTCTAATTTCATCAACATCGTTGAAATAATTCCCGGTGTAAATGAAGTGTCTAACATTCCCATCGTCAACATAGCCAGCAAGGCTGTAAATTTGATATTCATCTAACATTTTTATAAGTTCAGATACGCTGACTTTAAAATTTTTTAGCTTTTCTTCATCAACATTTATCAAAATTTCCCTTTTAACTCCTCCAAATACTCTCACATTTGCAACACCCTTTATCCCCAAAAGCGAAGGTTTAATTATTTCATCAACTATCTTTTGAATTGTTGTAATTTCAGCATCACCATAAATGCTGAGGCTCATAAACCCCTGAAGCTCTTCAAACTCCGATGGCACATATTTTTGAATTTGTGGATATCCAGCTCCTTCAGGAAAAGTTCTGTAAATAGAGGCAAGCTTTTCAGATAGCTCAAGCCGTGCGAAATCAATGTCAACATTTTTCTGAAACTCAATTTCAACCCACGAATTCCCCTCCCGAGTTCTTGATGAAACTTTCTTCACACCATTGACCGTTACCGCAACTTCTTCAATCTTAGTGGTGATAAATCTTTCAACCAATTCAGCGGAAACACCATACCAATTTGTGACAACATAAAGCCTTGGGAAATCAACCTCGGGGGTTATCTCAATTGCAATTTGAGTAAATGAGAAAAACATTAAGACCAAAAGCGTAAAATAAAACATCAAGACGGTAACAGGTCTTTTTAAAATTTTCTCAATCATGAGGGTTCACAGATTTATCTTCCCTTTAGAGAAAACCTATCAAAATAGGTATAAACGACAGGAATTATAAAAAGCGTGAAAACAGTTGATGCAATTAAACCTCCGATTACAGGATAACTTATCGCAACCGCAAGCTCAAGCCCTTTCCCAAAGCCAACGAGAAGTGGAATAATGCCAAGTATAGTTGTAATCGTTGTCATCACGATCGGTCTAAACCTTTTCTTCATACCATCAATTATTGAATCCTCAAGCGACATGCCATTTCTTCGGTTTGATATTATAAGGTCAACAGCAATCACAGCATCGTTATCTATTGCACCGAGCATTATGACAAGTCCAACTATTGACATCACATTATAACTTTGCCCCGCAAGATACATCGCTATGAAAGCTCCAACAAGGGCAAGCGGGCTTGTCAACAAAATGACAAATGGATAAACAACCGATTCATATTCAGAAGCAAGTATCATATAAACTATAAAAATTGAAAGCAAAATTATGATCAAAAGACTTCTATATGACTCGTAAATTTCCTCAATCTTTCCACCAGTTTTAATTGAAACGCCAGGGTATTTTAACTCAACATCTTTGAGCATATCGCTTATTTGTTTATTTACCGCAAAGATATTTCCACCTTTTGAATTTGCAGATACAAGAGCTACTCTCGTCCCATTTTCATGATAAATCTCACTTAATCCCTGCTTCTTTTCTATTTTTACAATGGATTGAACAGGAACTGATGGCGAAATCTTCAAATTGTTAGCCCTCAAACTATAATTTAAAAGTGAAAATAAGGCGTTTTCATCCCCTGATTTATCAGAGATAATACGAATTGGTATTCGCTCGTTAAACCTACTAATGTAAGTAGCAACCTTGCCCCTCAAGTAGCTTGTCACTTCAGAAACAACCTCTGAACTACTTATGCCATATTTCTCAATAATAGATTTATCAACAAGTATTTTCACCTGCGGATTGCCTGGACCAGGGATAATCTTTATATCGGCTATATTTGGGATCTTTTCAATTTTCTCGGATATATCTTTTGCGATGAAAAGCAATGAATCAAATGATAAATTCACAAACCCTTTCCAAGCAATTTTTATGGCGATATCATCTTCCGCAGTCTGAAGGATTCTTTCAAATGTCGTACCCCTTCTTTGAAGTGAAATTTCAGCACCGAGCGAGTTTAAGGTTTTAATTAAACCACTTCTATCAAAATAAGAACGAACCTTATGTATAACATCATCAACTTTGTATTCAGGTTTTATTTTCACATAGATCTTAGCTTTATTTAAACTTGCAAACAAAATGCTAAAATAATCCTCCTGTGAAGAAATGCCGATATCCGAAACAACAGCCTGAATTTCGTTCATGCTTAACAATTCCCTTTCAACTATCCCGACAACATCTGAAATAGCTTCAAGGGTTGAGCCATAGGGCATGTTTATTTCTACCATAAATCGGCTTTGGTCAATATCTGGGGCTTGTTCAGCCTTGATGAGAAAGGCTACGAAAAGCGAAATTAAAGTTAAAACCACCACTACAACCAAAACCACCACTCTATTTCTTAACATCCACCTTAAGATGAATAGATATGAAGCCAAAAACTTTTCATAAATCTTGATAAGGAAATTCTCTTTAATCTTGGCTTCCTCTTTTTTGTCTTTTAATCTTAAAAGAAGAGAGGGAACCAGCATCACTGCGACAACAAGAGAAGATATAAGTGAGAAGGTCATCGTAAGTCCCATGTCAAGGAAAAGCTTTTGAGCGATCCCTTTGACCAGAACAACAGGCAAAAATATGGCAACATTTGTAAATGTCGCTGCTGAAACGGCAAGATTTATCTCCCTTGCACCTTTTAAAATTGCATCTTTAACACTTAACCCCTGTTCCCTTAATCTTGTGAAATTTTCAACTATGATCACCGCATTATCCCCGATCATCCCGATCCCAAGCGCAAGCCCAGTGAGCGAAATTATGTTGAAATTTATTCCTGCAAGATACATCATCATAACCGTGGCAAGAATTGAAAACGGGGTAACCATTCCAATTATCATTGGATATCTCCAATCACGCAGGAACAGGAAAAGCACGAGAAAAGCAAGCAAAGCTCCCCAGAAAATCGCTTGCTCAATATCAGAAATTGACTTCTTTATAAATTCCGCATGATCAAAAACAGTCTCAATTTTAATTTCAGGATAATCCCTAACAAGCTCGGATATAACTTTGGACACTTTTTCACTTACTTTTACCGTATTTGCGAACGCTTCCTTTTTCACAAAAATTAGAATTGTTTCATTCCCATTCAATCTCGTCAACCCTTGCCTTTCCGAAAAACCTTCAACAACCTTTGCTACTTCAAATAAGCGAACATCAGCGCCCTGACCTTTTTTAATAACAACAGTTTCAATATCTTTTAGGCTTTGGAATTCAGAAGCAACACGGAACGGATATCTAAAACTTCCTTGTTTTATCGTTCCACCAGCAATACTTATATTTGAATTTTTCAATGCGTTCGCAATATCATCAAAGTTCAAATTGAACGATTTCATTTTTTCAACATCAACGATAACCAAAATTTCCTTACTATATCCCCCAGCCACAACCGCTTGAGAAACCCCCTCAATTTGTTCAAGTCTTCTCTTCACAAGAGCTTCTGCAAACTCCTTCAAATCCGCAATCTCTTCCTTTGATACATCTCTGTTCAAATAAGTCAAAGCAATGGTTATTATTGATTCAGACGAAGGATCAATTTTAACAATTGTGGGTCTCCCCGCATCTTCTGGTAAAGATTGTCTTACAGCATCAAGTTTTTCCCTTACCTCAAGCATTGCATAATCAATATCTGTTCCCCAGTAAAACTGCAAACGAACAAGCGAAAGCCCCTCACGTGAAATTGAAGTGACTTTCTTAACACCCTCAACTGTTCCAAGAATTGATTCAATTGGCTCCGTTACCTGCTTTTCCACCTCCTCAGATGAAGCTCCCGGATATATTGTTTGAACAAGAAGCTCGGGAATTTGTATAGGTGGGAGAAAATCAACACTTATGTAAAATAAAGCAATTGAACCAAGCACAGCAATCCCGATGAAAAACATCGCTACCGTAATAGGGCGATTTACCGAAATCTCGGTCAGAGACATAAAAACGCACCACTTTATTTCCTGGGGTTATCCAGCTTTCATTGGTTTATAAAAACGAAATCCATCACAATGTCTCTATCTTCTCAACGAATCGCCATATTGTTGTCCCATCTTTTCTGTCTTCAAGCACAATTCCGAGGTTTTTCAGTTCGCTTCTAACCCAGTCAGCAAGTTCCCAATTTTTATCCGCACGTGCTTTCGCCCTTATTTTGAGAAGAAGTTCAATTAATTGACTTTCAACGCCTGAACTCAGTCCCCCACCTTCAAATTCATCTGGTATTAACCCAAGGATTTTCCCCCCAAATTCTCTATAAAAATCGTCTATTTCTTTAAGAGATTCCGCAGAGTAAGTTTCACCAAGATTTAGAATTTGATTTACTTCCCTTGAAAGATCAAACAAAACGGAAATCGCAACTGGTGTATTAAAGTCATCATCCATTGCTTCAATAAATCTTCGTTTATATTCATCAAGTTTTATCTCGTGCCTCTTTCCATGTTGTGATTTTGAAATTTCATATCTTAACAACTTAACAGTATTGTGAAGCTTTTCAAGTCCTTTTCTTGCTGATTCAAGTGCTTCATCGCTGTAATCAACTGGACTTCTATAATGACTTGAAAGGATGAAAAATCTTATCACAAGCGGATGATACTTTTTAAACGCATCTTTCAATGTCACGACATTCCCAAGGGACTTGCTCATTTTGACTCCATTCACTGTGACCATATTATTGTGAAGCCAATATCTAACAAATGGTTTCCCAGTTGCTGCTTCGCTTTGAGCTATTTCAGATTCATGATGCGGGAATTGATTTTCAATCCCACCACCATGAATATCAAATGTTTCACCAAGATATTTCATGCTCATCGCCGAGCACTCAATATGCCATCCTGGATAACCAACACCCCATGGGCTTTTCCATTTCATTATATGCCCTGGTTCCGCTCTTTTCCAAAGAGCAAAATCAAAAGGATTTTTCTTTTCACCCCTTACTTCAACCCTCGCACCAGCAATCAAATCCTCAATCTTTTTACCAGATAATTTCCCATACTCGGGAAATTTCAAAACATCAAAATAAACAGAACCATTTACTTCATAAGCATAACCCTTGTCAAGCAAAATTTCAATAAGTTCAATTTGTTCTGGGATATGCCCGGTTGCACGAGGTGAAATATCAGGTCTTAAATTCCCAAGTTTATCCATGTCCTCAAAATAACTTCTCATATAAATTTCAACAAGCTCCATTGGCTCAAGTCGCTCTTTTCTCGCTTGAGCTATAATTTTATCCTCCCCTTGATCTGCATTGTCAGTTAAATGACCGACATCAGTTATATTTTGAACATATCTAACTTTATAACCAAGATATCTCAAATATCTAACTATAACATCAAAAGAGACATAGCTTTTCGCATGCCCCAGATGTGAATGCGCATAAACAGTTGGTCCACAAACATACATACGAACAAAGCCATCAACTTCAGGTTTGAATTCCTCTTTCCTTCTTGTCAATGAGTTATAAACTTTAAGAGCCATTTTCAAAGCCGAATTTATTTTTCAAAATTACTTTTTTAACCCCATCAGCTCTTTTGCACTCTCAATTGATGCCTGAGTTACCTCCTCACCGCTCATAAGTTTTGCAATTTCACGAATTCTTTCTTCAATTTCAAGTTCCCTTATCTTCGTCACAGCCCTGCCATCTTGAATAACTTTCTCCGCAACAAAATGTGTATCCGCCAAACTCGCTATTTGGGGAAGATGTGTGATCACAATTATCTGATGATATCTTGAAAGATTTTTTAAGCTTTGTCCAACCTTTTGAGCAATTCTCCCACTTATCCCCGTATCAATTTCATCAAAAACAAGCAAAGGTAATCTTTCAGATTTCGCAAGGACGCTCTTTAATGCAAGCATTATCCTTGAGACCTCACCACCAGAGGCAACCTTAACCAAAGGCTTAAGATCCTCACCGATATTGGTTGAAATATAAAACTCAACAAAATCAATCCCACGACTTGTCACCTCATAACATTCCTTCCCAAGCCTAACATAACATCTTCCCTCTTTCTTCGGGCGATTCTCAATTTTAACCTCAAATTGCGCGTTATCAATTCCAAGCTCAGCTAAAACACCAACTATTATCTTGCTTACCGTTTCAGCCACTTCCCGTCTCTTCAATGATAATCTTTCAGCTACCTCCGAACAAATCTTTATCTGTTCATCTATCTTTTTTTCAACCTTTGTGATTTCATCTTCAAAATTCTCAGCAAGCTCAAACTCACGCCTTATTTTATCCCTGTATTCAATCACGCTCTCAATTGTCCCACCATATTTCTTCTTCAACCTATTCAACGCATGTAATCTTTCACGAATGAATTCAAGCCGTTCGGGGTTAAATTCAATTCTGGAATTATAACTCTGAATGAAACTTGTTATCTCATCAACGATCGCTTGAGCTGATCTTGCCTCCTCAACATAAGATTGAAATCTTTTATCAATCGCTGATAAATCCTCAAGTTGATTCCTCACAACGACAAGCAAATCATGAATTGATTTCTCAGAACCGTAAAGCAAGGAATAAAGTTGGGCTGTAGCCTCATACAATTTTTCAGCATTCTCAAGTAACCTCAACTCGCTTTCAAGCTCCTCAATTTCTCCAACCTGTGGATTTATGGTTTCAATCTCTTTTAACTGGAACTCATAAAGTTCCTTCTTTTCCTTCAACAATTTTTCCTTTTGCTTTAGCTCATCAAGCTGTTTATAAAGATTTTCAAGCTTGTGAATTTCCTTTCTAAACTCCTCAACCATTCCAAGCAATCCGCCGAAATCATCTAAAAGTTCTATGTGGGTTTCAACTCTCAAAAGCGATTGATGTTCATGCTGACCGTGCAAATCAACAAGATGATTGCCTATCTCCTTCATAACTGCAAGCGATATAGGTGAATCGTTAGCAAAGCATCTACTTTGTCCTTTTGCTGAAACCTCACGCCTCAAAATCAATTCATCGGAAAATTCAATCCCATTATCTTCAAGAATTTTTTTAATTTTTTTATTTCCCCCAACATAAAAAATGCCTTCAACCACCGTTTTATCCGCACCTTTGCGCACAACCTCACTGCTTGCCCTTTCCCCAAGTATTAATCCAAGTGCATCAATTAAAATTGACTTCCCTGCCCCCGTCTCACCAGTTATTATGTTCAACCCACTTTTAAACTCAACCTGCACTTCCTCAATCAAAGCATAATTTTTGACATACAAACTTCGGAGCATCGCTCAATCTATGTATGTTTTCTCTTTGAATTTAATTTAAAAAAATTTATCCTGATTTTAAATTCGCAACAAATTCAGCTATTTTCATCGCAATTTCCCCCACAATCTCATCCGGAACCCCATCAATCGCCTTTGATTTCAAACGCATATCTGGAACTTCATTAACATAATCAACCACGACAAACGCTTTCTCGCCATTTTTAACAGTAAATGCGATCTCGCTTGAGAAAAAATCAAGTTTGCAAACTTGATATATCTTCCTCATTATATTTTCAATTTCACCAAGCCCCCAACTTCTAATTTCCTCATCTTTCACCACCTCATAAACTTTAACTTCGTTATCCCACCAACAGGTTAACACCTCACCAAGGATATAGAAAGATCTAAACCACGCTTTCTTCCCATCAAGATAAATCGGGTAAATCATCTCCTGAACAAGATAACTATCGTATGGAAATTCTTTTCTTGCCTCAATTATATCGCAAACAGAATGTCCAATTTTAACACCAATTCCACCTCCCGTTTCCGTTGATGGTTTGATAACAAATGGTATCTTAAGCTTCTCAAAAACTTCCTCATTTATCTTAAATTCAGGAGATTCATCAAATGGAGGGAGAATAATCGTAAATGGCAAATTAACACCCGCATCTGAAAGCTCAATGTGCATCCTCGCTTTATCCAAAGCGTAAAGCATATTATCATATCTGTTGATTATCCTCGTTCCCAAAGATTCAAGCAGGGAATTCAACTTGAGGAAATCATCATTTGTATCCGATGCCCTATCAAAATAAACCAAAAACCTAACATCCCCTTTTTCTACCCCCTTATAAACCTCTCTTATATTTGCCGGGGTGATAAAATAAACGGAAACACCTAACTTTTCACATTTCTCCCCGATCAAATTTACAAAATCAAAGTCATACTCCCATTCCCAAGCAACACCAAGTTGATAAACCTTCGTCATTAAGTGATGATTATTTCAAAATAAAATTATTTTTTCTTCTTTGGCAAACCCTTCTGAATAATTTCAATTAACTTATCACGATACTTCTTTGCAACCCTCTTACCTTTAATGATCTGTGAAATATAAGATTCTGTTACACCAAGCGCTTCCGCAAGATCTTTTTGTTTGATGCCCTTCTTCAAAAGCATCACCTTAATGTCAGTTGGCGTTAGTTTCTTCATTTTCGCCTCCTGAAGTTAAGTTTAAATGTTTTCACTAATATATTAACAAATTTCACCTTAAATGTCAAGATATAGGCGTAACAATAGAATCTGGGTAAATACTTATTAGGATGGAATTTAAAACGATAGCGAGTTGAAAAC
>Ga0105163_1001401_pt1 | contig 12719 bp, 13 predicted proteins | sample JNZ110809AmetaG_FD_81531 | JGI IMG/M metagenome (GOLD analysis project Ga0105163, IMG submission 81531) | Hot spring microbial communities from Jinze hot spring, China to study Microbial Dark Matter (Phase II) - JNZ 110809A | ecosystem: Environmental > Aquatic > Thermal springs > Hot (42-90C) >... | reverse complement strand
CAATTGAAGATGCAGTAAAAGGATTTTCAAAAGAGGAAATTCAAAAAACTCTTAAAGAGCTAGAAGAATTTGAAAAAAGGCTGGATGAAGAAAAAAAGCAAAAGAAAGAAGCTTATGAAAAGCAATTTTCCGAAATTTCTCAAGCTAATAGCAAGAAATTTTTCTATGAAGAAAAAATCTCAGAACTCAGACCAAGGCTTGCTGAAAAAATCGAACTAAAGAAAAAAATTGATCAATTGCTAAGCATGACAGGAGAAAATATAGAAGAACAATTAGAAAAAACAAAAACAGAAATAGATAAAATAAACTTTGAAATTTCTTCCACAACTACAATGATAAATGATTTGAATTCTTTCATCCAACATCTTTCATCTCCAATTAACAAATGTCCTGTTTGTGATTCAACATTGACTCAAGAAAGGAAGGATTTTTTGATAAAACAAAAACAAGATCAGTTGAAGAAACTGGAAGATAAGCTTGAAAATCTAATGGTTAGCAAGCAAAATATGGGTGAAACTTTGAAAAGGCTTGAAGATTCTGCTAAGAAAATAAGCGAGATGCATATCCAAACAAAAGATATACCAGAGATTCAAAGAGAGCTTGAAAATTTGGAAAATAATTTAGTTCAAATCATTTCTTTCTTATCTCAAAATGAGAAAATCTTAGAGAATTTTAAAAGCGATCTGGAACAAATAGATAAGCAGATAAAAGAAAATGAAAACAAGAAGAAAAAGTATGAAATACTATTGATACAACTTGAAGATTTAGAAGAAAAGAAGAAAAGAAGTGAAGTGTTAAAGAAGGAAATAGAAGAAATCAGGTTAAGGATGAAAGAAATAGAAGTAAAACTTGAGGGCAAGGATTTAACAAGAATTGAAGAATTTCTCAAGTCAATTATAAGTAAAGAAAGTGAGATAAAGACAAGGATTGAGTCTTATGATTCTTTTATTCAAGAAAAAGAGTTGAGGAAAAAAGAATTTGAAGAAAAACTGAAAAATTTGGAAAAACAGAAGAAAGAAATCAAAAGATTAGAGAAGCTTATAAGAGACCTAGAAATTTTCACTCTTGCTCTTCAACAAACACAAATTGAGCTGAGGAGCAATTTCGTGGAAGCGGTAAATTATACTATGGATAAGCTTTGGGGAACTCTTTATCCGTATCATGACTTTATTTCCGTTAGATTGAATGCAGAAGAAGGAGACTATGTTTTACAATTGCAAGGAAGAGACGGAAATTGGATGAATGTTGAAGGCATAGCTTCTGGTGGTGAAAGAAGCATAGCTTGTCTTGCTTTGAGAATAGCTTTTGCTCTTGTGCTTGCGCCAACCATGAGAATGATCTTTCTAGATGAACCAAGTCACAATTTGGATCAAGTTTCGTTAAAAGTTTTTGCTACAACTTTGAAAGAAAAAATAAACGAATTTATTGATCAAGTTTTCTTGATAACACATCAGTCTGAACTAGAAGATGCATTGACAGGCAACGGTTATTTGCTGGAAAGAGATAAAGAAAAGGATGGTGTGACAAGGGTAGTTGCTTTATAACTCATCTGAACAATTTTTCTGTTGGATAAACAATTATTCCTTTGCCAGACTTTATTTCAAATGGATGCGAGTCTGTGTCATGGTCTGTTGCTCTCATTTTTCTTATTGTTATTCCTCGAGGAGAGCCTGAAGAGTAAGATAACAATATTATGCCATCTGAAGTGAACTCCTCTATTCCGAAAGATGAAATAGAATTAGAACCTTCTGGAATTTCGCAAGTGAGTAAAGCAGTGCAATTCAATTTCTTGAGTAGTTTATCTAACTCAAGCAAACTCCTTCTAATCTCTAATGGTCTTTCGAAGAAAAGGCTTATAACTGTTATGGGATCAATAACTACCCTTTCTGCACCTATTTTTTCAACACTGTTTTCTATCAAATTCTTGAATTTTTCAAAATCATAAATATCTGATTTAACAAAAAGCAGCTTTCCCTCTTTTTCCAATTTTTCCAAAGGCCAACCAAAAGTTAAGTTCATATACTTTTTTATTCTATCGACACTTTCTTCTAAAGATATGTACACGCCTTTTTCATTTTTTTCCAAAGCACCATTCACCAAGAACTGTAAAGATAATATTGTCTTACCAGATCCAGGGGTACCTGAAACAAGAACAGTAGAGCCTTTTGGAAAACCTCCTTTGAGCAAGATATCCAAACCTTTTATACCTGAAGAAGTTCTTTCTATACCGTCAACTTCTTTCATAATTTAATTTATTCCCCTAAGGTATAAGAATTAATATGGAGAAGTCGATAGAGACCATAAAAGGTGAGAAAAATCTTAAAAAATTTGTCAAAAAACTTGAACCAAAAACTGTGGTTTTGTTCATCATTGATGCAAAAAAATATCATAAGATACACCCAAAGCTCCTCCAAACTATAATAAAAGAAAAGTGTTTTGCTGGAATTTACATAACAATAAACAAACCTTACAGTACTTTGATAAAATACCTTAAAGAAAATAAAATAAACACAGACAATATTTTCTTTATTGATGCTATATCAAAGAGTGTTGGTGGAGAAATGAAGATGACAAAAGACTGTTTATTTATTCCATCTCCTTCTCAACTAACTGATTTGGCAATAGCTCTAACACAAGCTCTAGAAAGTATGGAACATAAGGAAAACAAATTTATTTTTTTAGATTCTCTTTCAACTTTGTTGATTTATAACTCTTTTGAAGTTGCGGCCAAGTTTGTTCATTTCGTAATCTCTAGGCTTAGATTGTTTGGGCTTGTTGGAATGATAATCTCAATAGAAAAGCAAATAGACGAGAGAATGTTAAATATTTTAATAGAGATGTGTGATAAGGTGGTGGAAGTTAAATGATTGAAATCTTCTTTCAGATCTTGAGCTTGCTCAACTCCATTTTAGCTTTCATAACAGTCATTATTTTTGCTCGTTCTAACATTAAATTCACGAAGGGTGAGCTACAAGAAATAATCAATTATTTTGTTTGGGGAACAATATTCATGTTTGGTGGAATGATAGCTCAACTTGAAGTCGAGTTTTTAAATTTAGCTGGCACACCGATAGACATGATAAAATATTTCCTGTTTTTAGGAGGTTTCTCATACTACTTGCTTGCTTCCTTTAAGATTCATAAGATGTCAAAAGTTTTAGGCTTCGCTTCAGGAGAAATGCCTAAGAAACTTAAAAAAATCCTTAAATCTTAATTTCAAGGAACAGTTAATTTAGATTATGAAAGCTCAAGTTGCACTTGAATATTTGATGATAATTTCTTTTGCTTTAATGGTTTTGTTACCTTATGCTCTTCATCTTCAAACAGTTTCTCAAAATTTGAGAGAAGATAACAATTTAGCTATAGCTTCAAATTCTCTACAAAAAATAGGTCAGGCAGCAGATTGGGTATTTTCTCAAGGCGAACCTGCAAAAATTACAATTTTAGTCCAAATTCCTGCTAATGTTGAAGAGATTTCTTTTGCCGGAAAAATGATGAAATGGAAAGTTAGAACTAGTGCTGGTTTATCAGAAATTTACTACATTTCTTCAGCCAACTTGACGGGAAGTTTGCCTACCACTCCAGGCTACTATAATTTATTGATTCAAGCTATGGGGAATGGGGTGAAAATAAGTGTCAGCCCAAGTTAGCCTAGAATTCATTTCTTTACTTTCACTTCTTTTCATCTTTTTATTTCTCACAATCTATCACAGCTCCAATCTTTATATTCAAACAAACAGAGCAAAAGTATTAAAAGAAGCTCAAACAATAAGCGATCAAATTGCTTCTGAAATAAACTTGGCTCTTAAAGCAGGGAGTGGCTATTCAAGAATTTTCACTATCCCCCAAAAAATTTCTAATGCAATAGATTACAACATAACAGTAAAGGATTATCTTGTGATTTTGAGTTGGAATAATGGTTTTGTCCAATCCACAATTTTGACAAGAAACATAAGTGGCGAAATCTTGAAAGGTGAGAACTTGATAAGAAATTTAAATGGTGTAGTTTATGTTAACCAATAAAGCTCAAGTTGTCACTTATGATTTTTTCATAGCTTTAGCTATTTTCTTTTTAGTTATGGGTCTGGTGATGAGTATTTGGTATTATACAGTGATTCAAGCGGAAGAAAGTATGGAAAAGAGATTGGCTTATAATAACTTGCTTTCTGCATCTCAAGTTTGGTTCAAAGAGGGATTCCCAAAATATTGGGATGCTGAGAATGTAGTTGAGCTAGGCTTGTCGAATGATGGAAAAATAAATGAGACAAAAATAGAAATGCTTAAAAATTCTGTTGGGTATTCTAAAGCAAGCCTTCTGCTTAATCTTGGTAATTTTAACTTTTGTTATGAAGTTTATGACAAATCCGGAAATTTAATTTTTCGCTTTCCTCAAAATTTAGATCTTAGTTCAGCAAGAAACATATACAAGATAGAAAGAATTGGAATACTGAATGAGCAACCTGTGAAAGTGAGGACTTTGATATGGAATTGAAAGGTTTAGCTTTTACAACAGACATTTTAATAGGCTTAACTTTAGTTATATCTTTAATCCCTCTCTTTTATTTTGTAATTGAGTCAAATTATCCAGAAACTTCTTTTCAGTCTTTGACCTACCAGGCAAATGATTTGATTGAAATACTAGCAAATTTGAAAGCAAGCTCTTTTTCAAACACATCTACAATTTCCATGCTCTTATCAAATAAAATAATTTCAGAAACTGATTTAAACAAAACTTTGTTAGATTTAATAGGAACATTCTGGTATTCTGGAAACAAAAGCATCGCTTCAAATATAACAAAAGAAGTCCTGGAAGGTTTGACTGAAAAATGCTTCAGCCTCCAAACTCACAACGAAACAATCTATTCATCTTGCTCATCTAATCCAAAAACAGTTTCTGTTGCTTACAGGTTGGAATCTGGCTATGAAATCGGAAAGCCGGTTTCTGGTTATGTAGCAAGGGCATGGGCAACAAAAGTGAGAAAAAACACCACTCAAATAATTATTTTCTATCCAGAAGGCTCAGGTTGGACTGCTCAAAGGTTGGAAATCACGAAAAACTTTGCTTTACCAACAAACATAACAATCTACAATGCAACTTTGTATGTTTCAATCCATTTCGGAACTTCCAAATCCCAAGCCCAATTCGAGCAACTTAAAATCAATGATGTTCAAAAGAAAAATGATATAAAATGGCTTTACATGCAAGAAGAAGCTTTTGGGTGGGAAATTACTACAGCAGCTTACGGTGTTGTTGATGTTACAAATGAAATTCAACCGGGAAACAATTCAATTTACTTGGTAATAGGAACACCAAACTACCATTCTCACATTCATCCAGGCATGAGACTTATAGTAACTTATAGCTTAAGCCAAGAACTTTCAACAGGTAACAAAAGTTTCAAGAAGAGATATTATTTCGATAATGTGGTAGGAAGGACAGGTGCTTGGTCGATGGTCTCTTTCTACATTCCAGAAAATGCAAAAAACGCGAAAGCTCAACTTCATCTCAAAACTTTAGAGGTTGATGATACTGTAGATTTGTTTGGAAGAAATTCTAGCGATGTGATAATTTACTTCAATTCAGGTCACATCTTTTATAAAGATGGATATTGTTCTTCTCAAAATTGTTATCCTTCATGCAGCATCTCAGGCCTTTATTACAGGAATTGTCGAAAAGTTGGTGTTATGAATCCTGAACTCTTCTTGAATCTCACAAACAACTTGACGATAGGAACAAACGTGATTTCAGTGTATTTGAACAATTATGGTGATGTTCATTGGGGAGATCAAAAGGCAATAATTTATTCAGATCCCCTGAATGATCCTGAAGGATCTTCTTATGTTGAAGTCTATTATGAAATGGAAGAACCAACTTTCAATTATGGTGAGATTGATATAACTAGAGAAATGTTGTTTGGAGGCTCTGCTAGCAACCCAAAAACTTTCAATTTCACTCTAAACCAGAGCCAGAATAAAGTGATAGAGGCTTTTGTTCATATAGCCCAAGGTTTCAGTAGTATGGTTAACGCTTCAATAAACAATTTCTGGATCTTCACTTCACCTTCTATTCGTGTGGTTCCTGAAAATGTGTATGTTTATCCCAACAAATTAAGTGTTGGAAAAAATTCAATAAGGCTTGTGGACTTTCAAGAAGGTGGCTCTATTTCAGGAACAAACTACATCTTACCATGGTCTTCTTTTGAATATACATACCTTGTTAAAGGTTTAGTTGGTTATGGAAATGTTTTCAATTCTTCTCAACTTGCAATAGAAGATGCTAAGCAAAGGCTTATTTCTCAAATGGGTGAAGAGGGAATAAAACCGGAAGGGATTCAAGTTGATTCTCAATCCGTTCAGGGTTTGAGATGGCTTTGGGGTCCAAGCTTGTTCAAAATCTTGGTATGGGAGAGAGAATGAAAGGAATATTTTTCAGTTCGATGATAATTTTCTTAATAACTTGCTTATTCATATTTTTTTCTATTCAGAGATCTATGCTATCTTTTTATTCCTCTCAAAGGGCAATTGAAAACAGGGTAGAAGCCATGATCAAATTTTATGAAAGTGTAGTTTATGATTCAAGAAAATCTATGGAAATTACAGCACAAAGGGCAACTTGCTCTGCAATAAATTATGTAGTCACAACAGGTTCTCCTTTACAATCTTCAAATGAAACTATAGCAGAGCTCATACTTCAAGGTACAATTAATTCTGAGCCTCAAGGGCTAATGGAAGCATCTACCGTGAAAGATTGGGAAGATAGTATAGAATACTTGGGAACTCTTCAAGGGTTTAGGACTAGTGTTGATATAAGAGATTTGTTGATAGAGCCTGAAGATAGTTATCATCTCTCCATTTCTTACACTATTTTTGTAGAGCTTTATGATGATAACATCAAAACAAACCTTACAAAAAACTCAAGAGAAAAAATAATTATGAGCATAGAAAATATGGAAGATCCTCTTTATCCACTGAACACTTTAGGCAGAATAGTAAATATAATAAGACCAAGTCCACATTGGCTCAACTACTCTAGTGAAGACACTTCAAATTTGAAGGACGATTTAGAAAATTCTTACTATCATCCTAGCTTATATGGAGCAAGTTTTCTGGATAGGCTTGAAGGCAAGTTCTTCGTTCAAGAAAAATACTTCAAACCAAACCCAATCGGACTGGAAAGTTTTGTCAATAAAGACAAAATCCTCAGTGCAGGCTTGCCGATAGACGCTTACGCTACAAATATAGATTATCTTTACTTCTCAAAGAGTGGTGTAGATGCTTATTCTATTTCAGGAATGCCTTCTAATTTTAGATTAGATAATGAGACGAGTCTAGAAGGGAAGACCCACCTTCAAATATACAATGTCACGGTGATTGAATGAAATTAAAATATAAAATTTCACTCATAGCCTTGATGTTAATAATATTGAGTTCCCTAATCTTGGGTCCAAAAGAGTTTAAACAAGCTTTTTTTCAATATTTTGAGAGAGACAAGGGAGAAGAAAGCACTTCAACTCAAAATTTAACTCAAAGTCAAACTGGCCAAACGAGCGAGACTAATTACTCCACAAGTCCACCCCAAGAAGGTGAAGGAGGTGCTGGGGAAACAAGCAAAGAAGAAGAACAAGCAGCAAAAGCAATAACCCTTGAAATCACAGACATTTGTTCAGGAAAGCTTGATCTATTCACTATTTCAGAAGGTGCTACCAAATGCTTGAACAAAAAATATCCATATCAAATAATCCTTGAAAAAAATTCAACTCATTTGACAACAAGTTTTTATGGTTTAAGCGGGTTTGAAGAAAGCTATGAGCTGAACGAAACTATTCTAATCTTCTTCATCTTTGCTGAGGATGTAGCGAGCGTGAGCCATGAGATTCAATCTTTCAGTTTGGAAGGGGGTCAAGACTTCAGTTTGGGTCAATATTATCTCCACACAATCTGGGAAAGAGATGCTGTTGGAAATTTAGTGATCTCAAAGATGATAGCAATTTTGCCTTTGCAAGTAAACGGCAATATTATGAGCAGTGATTGGAAAGAGCTTAAATTCTATCTAAATATACCTAACAAAACTTATTATTTGGGCAACCTTTGGGTCTTAGTGAAAGAAAAATAAAAGAAAAAAGCTAAGACGCTCCATGTAAAGTTGCATTAACACTGCTCTCTATACCGCTAGCAACATCTATGAAGGTTATTTTCACTTCTACATCTCCAGCAAAGCAACCACTGCAAGGTATGGAAAGTCTTGATTGTGGTTTTCCATTTATGGGTATTTCAAAGATGTTTGAACCTTTTGAAGTATCAACTCGTGTAACATTTATTTCTCTTGGTCCTACAATCACCGAAAGGGTATTAGCACCATGATAGTCATAGGTAATTGCTGCGCCAGGCGGGAAACATGGACTACAAGGTCCACCAACACCACCGCCAGGCAATTTGAAAATACCCATTGCATATAAAGCTGCAACCACTGCAATTACTATCAAGATTGCCCATCCATATGTCATCAAAAACTCAAGGGCTGCTTGTGCTTTCATAAATTATATTTAATTTTTCCGCCTTTTAAAGCTATAGAGTTGCTGCTGGGACAAGGAAGCCTATGAGGCTTGAGAGAACAAGTCTTGCTATGAAATAGATTGTTAGGTTGATTGTCAAGAGTAAGGGAATGTATTTCAAACCAGCTTTTTCCTTCCCCTCTTGCAACAAACCTATGAGCAAGCTGCCAAAAATCGATGAAAAAATTAAAGTTAACAAACAATAAGCTCTGATGAAATCTGAAGAAACTTTAACTACACCAAGCTTCAAGCTTCCTATGGTGGTGTAGCTTGCAGCTTCCTCTATTCTCAGCTTGCTTCCTATTGTGCTCATGGTCTCAACCAAATAGGAAGAAAATGCAAATAGGACAGGAGAAGCAAAACCCACGGCTATGAAGATGAAAATGGCATACATTCCAACTTGTGCTGCTATCTCTTTTTTCAAGAGCTTAAGCTCTCTTATGTCTTCAGCCGTTTGCTCGAGTAAGCTTGCTATTTCTCCCCCCTTTCTCATACCTTCAACTATCAAGTTGAAAGTCCTGTTTATTATTTTAGACTTAATTTTCTTTCCCAAAGAAAGCAAAGCATCTTCCAAAGCTTCACCAGCTATTGCTTTTGTGGCAGCCATCTTAATCTCTTTTTCCAAAACGCCAAACTCTGGTCTGGCAGAATAAAGTAAGGCCTTGTCTGGGGTTAAACCAGAGCGAATGTTTGCCGCCATTAGTTGCAGAGCATCGGGAAGAACAGATTCTGCAAAGCTTCCCCTCTTATCACCTATCAATATTATAATGAGATCAATTATCAATTGAATTCCAATGAAAGTTAAAGGAATCAACAGCAACACAAACCATCCAAAAACAAAGATAAAAGGAAGCAACAAGAATGAAAATGCAAGAGAGTAAAGAAAAGATAAGGACAAGAACTTTTCTATTTTCATCTCAATTCCAGCATACTCTAAATTCTGCTCTAACCATTTCACATACTTCTTGGGATAAATCCACCTTATTCTTCTATAAGCTCTTTCTATCATACTTCCACACTTGGTCTTCTACTTTTAACCATTCCTATGAGCATAACTTGAAAAACAGCAACAACAAACAAAATCAAAAAGAATATCGTCTCTGGAACTTGTATGCCAGCAAAAGTAGAGAAAATTATGAGAAAAGTTATTCCAAGAGTAGGTAAAATTACTGTCAGCATCAAGTACATTAGAGCTAGTGGGCTGAGTTGAGAGCCATACTTCCTTATCTTCACTTTCTGCTCTTCTGAAAGATTTTGGGCTATGATGTTGAGTGTATTTCCCAAATCACTTCCTGCTCTTAAGCTGTTGACTATTTGCCAAATAACCCTCTTGAAACCGACATTCGGAACTCTAAAAGCAAGTTCTTCTAAAGCTTGGGTTTCTTCCTTTCCTGTTGCTATTTCTTTAACACATTTTTCAAATTCTTCCGAAACAGAGCCATAATTTCCTTTCGAAACAGAAACCAAAGAATCAAAAATTGAAACTCCTGACTTGATTTGAATGAACAAATGCCTTATAGCAAACAAAAGATTTTTTTCTATGTCTCTGTCTTTTCTTGAAAGCAAGAGGCTTGGATAAAAGCTGATGTAATTGAAGACAACCACAGATATCAAAAGAGAGAAGACGAGCGAAAGTAAGAGTAGATTTTTCCCAGCTACCAATCCGAGAATTAGGAAGATTGAAAAAACCAAGAAAAACCAAAAGACAGAAGAAAAAATGGCTATTGCCAAATACTCTCTGTCTTTCAAGTTTATTTCAGCTTGAATCAACTTCTGGGCAAGGAAAGGATTCAGTTTGACAAGTCTGCTCGATAGAAATAAAAACGGTCTTGAAAGTTTCAAAACCTTTTGAACTGGAAACGGAACAAATGGTATTCTTTTCATTCAAACCAACTTTTTATCACTTTCTCCACACTTTCTTTATTTTCAACAGCTTTAACCAATTTCTCAGGTGAAGAATAATAAATTGCTATGAGCCTTCCAAGCTTGTTCAAATCTTTAACTTGATTTTCAACAAACCATTTCAATATCCTTACTTTTTCCTCCACATTTTTTTTGATTTCTTGTTCAGTCATACCTGTGTGCATGCCGATCTCTTCCACAATTCTCAAACTATCATTCTCTCTTTCAATTTCATCTTTCACAGGCTTCCATCTGTAGAGAGTGTTCAATTGCGGGCCCTGTTTTTCGTTTCCTGGCAAAATTTCACTCAGTTGAAACATCCTTCTTATTCCTAACCTTCTATCCCTGAAAGCAACTGCAATTAAGTGCAAAGCCTCTATCACACTTTCCGGCACATTTATTGGTGGGTTTATTAATCTTTTCAAGGCTTGCTCTGCTGTATCAGCATGCAAAGTAGCATAAACTGAATGGCCTGTGTGCATGGCTTCAAAAAGGACTTCTGCTTCTCTAGCTCTTCTTATTTCACCAACTATTATCCTATCAGGCCTCATTCTCAAACTGTTTACAAGCAGGCTGAGCATGCTGACTTCTCCCAAACCTTCGGGATTTGGTTCTCTTGTTGTCAAAGGTACCCAATGTAAAAAATCAGCCAATTGTAACTCGCGCGTGTCTTCAATAGAAACTACCCTTTGATTTGGTGGGATAAAACTCATGAAAACATTCAGCAAAGAAGTTTTTCCGCTTGCTGTACCACCAGCTACAATCATATTCATCTCATACTGGATAGCAAGCCAAATTAAAGCAGCCACTTCATAATTCAAAGTTTTGTTCTCTATGAAATCCACTATTGTCCATGGTGATCTTCTGAATTTTCTTATTGTTATTGTATTTCCATGAGTTGAAATAGGGAACAAAGTTGCATTGACTCTATCTCCAGTCGGTAAGTGAGCATCCATGAGCGGGTTGAGAAGCGTGATTTGTCTTCCAACTTTTCTCCCTATATTATTAGCATAATTCAATATCTCGCTTTCTTGCTCGATTCTTATATTAGTTTTAAGCCAACCATACTTCTTATGATAAACCCACACGGGCTCTTTAGAGCTGTTAATTACAACTTCTTCCAAGTTTGGGTCTGCAAGCAAGAACTCAATCTTTCCCAAACCAAACATTTCTTGTATAAGAGATCCAATCAAATACTTTTGAGTGCCCTCATCAACAAAAGGCATCTCTTTCTTGAAAATTTCCATTCCTTTTTCAAAAAATTTTCTCTTCAAGTTTTCTATTGAAGTTACATCCATGAGTTCAGCTGGCTTGATTGGAATTTCGGTCAAGAGCATTGTCCTGATTTTTTCCAGAAGGACAGAAGTGCCTGCAGCTATTTCTGGAAGCTTAAGCTCATAGATGAGAACGAAATCAGAAGTTTTTTTTATTGTGACAGAAGCTTCTATTCCTTCCGAGCTAACTTTGTAGCTCTCAAACTTTTCACTCATAAAATAAATTTTCTCTTTCGTATAAATATCATTCTTGTTTTTTCATTTTCACAACAGGGCTTCCAATAGCAGGATAGTTTATCTCGACTATATCATGCTCTTCAAGAATTTTTGCCCAATTTTCAACCAAATTCTCTGGAGTGCTTAGTAGCTTGGAAAGTTTCTGGAGCTCGATTGGTCCTTCTTCCAGGATTTTTAACATTTCATCAATTTTTGTTGAGATAGTTTCCTTTATCTCTTGTTTTGGAGCCCATTTCAGCAAATCAGTTCTTGTTATTATTCCAACAAGTCTGCCTTTTTTATCAAGAACAAGAAGCCTTTTGATGTTGTATTTTTCCATTTTCTTCTTTGCTTCTTCCACGCTTTTATCTTCACGAATGCAAATTGGTTTTTTCATAACATCAGCAACTATTATTTTTTTGAGAACTTCTCTATCTTTATCTTCTATCTCTTCCAAGCTTCCTTTATTGATAATTTTCAAAATGTCAGTTTTGCTAATCTCACCTATAAAAAACCCTTTATCGAGGACAGGAGCACCTGAAATTTTCTTTTCTTTGAAAATTTCGAGAACTTCACACAAACTCATGTAAGGGCTAACAGAAATTATGTTTTTTGTCATGAGTTCTGAGACTATTATTTTTTTCTTCCCGGGTTTTAACTTTCTTTTGATTTTCACAATTCTTCTAATTTTTTTAACTTTCTTTTTACCTGCTTTTATTTTCTTCTTTTTCATTTTTTTCTTGAAAATTTTTAGGAACAAGTCAAGCACCATAAT
>Ga0105163_1001391_pt1 | contig 12770 bp, 13 predicted proteins | sample JNZ110809AmetaG_FD_81531 | JGI IMG/M metagenome (GOLD analysis project Ga0105163, IMG submission 81531) | Hot spring microbial communities from Jinze hot spring, China to study Microbial Dark Matter (Phase II) - JNZ 110809A | ecosystem: Environmental > Aquatic > Thermal springs > Hot (42-90C) >... | reverse complement strand
TCTTTTACCATGGAATGCTTGATGAATTAATTTTAACTCTTTGTTTGTTAGATGGGTATAAATTTGGGTTGTTTGGATATTTTTATGTCCTAAAAGAAGTTGAATAGCTCTTAAATCAGCTCCTGAAATAAGGAGATCAGTAGCAAATTGATGTCTTAAAGTATGCGGAGTTATCTTTTTTGTTATTCCAGCTTTTTTAGCATAATATTTGATAATTTTCTGAACCCCTCTTGGCGTTATTCTTTCATAAGCTTTACTTTTACTTAAATTTATAAAAAGAGCAAGATTTGTATCGTTTCTTTTTTCTAAATATTTTTTAATAGCTTCTTTTGCTTTGGGTGATAAAAAAACTAATCTATGTTTTTCGCCTTTACCTTTAACTAAAATTTCTCCTTTTTGAAGATCAATATCTCGATTTAAAGAACAAAGTTCAGAAATTCTTAAACCAGTGCTAAAAAGAGTTTCTAAAATAGCTTTATCTCTTAAAGATTTTAAATCATCACCCTGAGGAGCACTTAGAAGTCTTTCAAGTTCTTCGTCAGTTAAGATGGTTATTTCTCTTTCTGGTATTTTAGGGAGTTCTATTTTTTCTGGATCAATTATTTTTTCTCCTTTTTTCCTCAAAAATTTGAAAAAGGATCTTAAAGAAATAAGATAATAAGCTTGTGTTTTTATTTTAATCCCTTTTTTATTTAACCAACTTCTAAATTGAAAAATGGTATCTTCATCTAAATTTTTTATTTTTTTTTCCTTAAGCCATTCGAAAAATTTTCTTAAACGAAGAAGATAATTTTTCACCGTCCCCTTGCTTTTATTTTTTTCTAAACTTAAATAATCCTCAAATCTTTCTAGCCATTTTTCTAACTTTTGAATTTCCATTCCTATTGTGTTAAAATAATTATAAATCATGGGAATAACGAAAGAAAAAATAAGAAAAATAATCGAAGAATTAGGTAGACATGAAAAGGATACAGGAAGCCCCGAGGTTCAAATAGCAATTTTAACTGAAGAAATTTTAAAATTAGTTGAGCATTTAAAAAAACACAAACAAGACAAGAATTCAAAAAGGGGTTTAATTTTAAAAATCGCTCATCGCCGAAAACTTTTAAAATATCTCCAAACTGTTTCGCTTGAGAGATATAAAAAATTAGTTAAAAAACTTGGTTTATGAATCCCTTTGTTTACGAAGATCAAAGGGTAGCTATTTTTCTCGATACCCAAAATATTTATCATTCAGCTAAAAATCTTTATGGAAAAAAAGTTGATTTTAAAAAATTAGTATTAGTTCTTTGTGGTCCAAGAAAATTAGTTAAAGTTCTAGCTTACGTGATTAAATCAGAATTAACAACAAAAGAGACAGAATTTTTTGAAGCCCTGATTAGTCAAGGTATTCAGCTTCGAGTTAAAGAGCTTCAAATTTATCCCGATGGGACAAAAAAAGCTGATTGGGATGTTGGTTTGGCTGTTGATGCAATAAGGTTTTCTAATTTAGCCGATGTGATCATTCTTGTAACAGGCGATGGTGATTTTCTTCCTCTTGTTGATTATCTTCAGAATTTAGGAAAACAAGTTGAAGTCGCTGGTTTTTCCCAAACAACATCGGTAAAATTAAAAGAACAAGCTGATTATTACTATGATCTTAATGAATTTGCCAATCTGGTTTTAATTTAAAAATGCAGAAAGCTTATATTTATAAAAGTAAAAAATATGGTTATGAAATAGAATTCGAAGTTAATAACTGGGCTGAAAGATCGCTTATTTCTTTAACAACGAAACACAAAGAAAGCGTTATTTTTACAACAATCAATTTAGGGAAAGAATTACCTGAAATAGATTTTTTACCTCTTACTGTCGATTATGAAGAAAAATTTTATGCCGTTGGTAAAATTTATGGAAGTAGATTTATTAGAAGGGAAGGCAAACCTTCAATCTCAGCAATTTTAAATGCTCGATTAATTGATAGAAGTATTAGACCAATCATTTCTCCTTACTTTAAAAAGCAGCTTCACATAAATAATATTGTTCTTTCTTATGATTTTTCTATTGATCCAGGAGTTTTATCTCTTCTTTCTACTTCAGTAGCAATCCATCTTTTAGGAGTTCCATCATTAAGTCCTATTGGAGGGGTTAGCATTATTTATAAAAATGGAGAAGTTTTAGTAAATAGTTTAAGTAATGATTTTGATTTTAATCTTGTTCTTAGCGGAACAGAAAATAAGATTAACATGATCGAATTTGAGGGTAAAGAGATAAAAGAAGATTTGGTGCTAAAGTTTATCGAGATTGGTTTGGATGAAATTAAGGAAATTGTTAATTTTATAAGATCTTTACCTCAAATTTCGAGAGAAGAAGTTAAATTAGATGAAAGTTTATATAAAGAAAGTGAAAAAATTTTATTAGATTATTTAGAAAAAAATAATTTAAATCTTGAAAAAAAATAGTTAAGTATTGAAGAGGGTGATAGACCATGGCAAGAGGTTTTTGATTTGATTGAAAACGAAGAGAGTTTTAATGAATTAAAACCTTATATAAGGAGTTCTTTGGTGAAAATTTATAAGAAAATTTTTCAAAGCAAAGTTTTAAAAGATAAAATTCGTCCAGACGGAAGGGGATTAAAAGATATTCGTCCTCTTAAGGCTAAAATCAACCTTCTTCCTCGAGTTCACGGTTCAGCTTTATTTATGAGAGGTTTAACCCACATTCTTTCAACCGTTACTCTTGCTTCTCCTGGTGAAGAATTGTGGTTAAGAGAGATTGAATTTGAAGGTTTTAAACGATTTCTTCATCATTACAATTTTCCGCCTTTTTCAACTGGTGAAATCGGATCGCAAAAGACTGTTTCTCGAAGAGAAATTGGTCATGGTGAATTAGTAGAAAAAGCTTTAAGAAATCTTATTCCTTCTCAAGAAGAATTTCCTTACACCATTAGAGTTGTCTCTGAAGTTTTATCTTCAAATGGTTCAACTTCAATGGGATCAGTTTGCGCTTCATCATTAGCTTTAATGGCTGCCGGAGTTCCACTCAAAAAACATGTTGCTGGGATAAGCGTGGGTATGGTTTATGAAGATGATTTTAATTATGAGTTTTTAACAGATATTCAAGGACCTGAAGATTTTTTTGGAGCAATGGATTTTAAGATTGCGGGAACCGAAGAGGGAATAACAGCTATTCAATTAGATGTTAAGATTGAGGGTTTAAATTTAAATCAAATTAAAGAAGCATTTTTGAGAGGAAAGGAAGCGAGACTTTTTATTTTAGATTTTATGAAAAAAATAATTGAAAAACCATTAGTTTTAAGTGAATATGCTCCAAGAATTGAAGTTATAAAAATTGATCCTACTAAAATTGGTTTGGTTATTGGAACAGGAGGAAAAACAATTAATGAAATTATTGGAGCAACAAATGTAAAAATTGACATCCAACCGGATGGGACTTTATATATTATCGGAGATAAAAACTCTAATTTTGAATTAGTAAAAAATTGGATTAAGGGAATCGCAGATGCTTTTAAAATTGGTGAACTTGTTAAGGGTAAAGTAATAAAGATCTTACCTTTTGGTGCAATTTTAGAGCTATCTCCTAATCGAACGGCTCTTCTTCATATTTCGGAAATAGCTGATAAAAAAATAGAAAACATTGAAAATGAAATTAAAATAGGAGAAGAATATTGGGTGTTAATTAAAAATATTAGTCAAGACGGAAAGATTTCTGTTTCTTTAAAAGATGCCCGAAAATAATTCTGAGGAAATAAAATATAGCTTTTTGAGTCCTGAGCATTTAATTGGTGAAGAGGTTTTTGAAGTTAAAAAAGAGGCACCAGAAAAAAAAGAATTAAAAATAGAGAGACACGAACTTCCTTCTTCTGCTCCTTTAATTAAAACGGAAATTGAAAAACCGGTTAAAGAGGGAAAGGAAAAAATTGTAACTCCACCATTTAAGTATGAGGAACTTAAGGTTACTTCCCAATCCCAACCTTTTGTTTTTAAACCATCAATTCAAGAAAAAACAACAATTGAGGCCAAACTAAAAGTTATTAACGAAGAAGTAGAAGAAAGCAAAAGAAAAATTTCTTTTCCTCAGTTTTCTTTTTCTTTAAATCTTAAAATTTTTTTGCCTATATTTTTAGGACTAATAGGAGTTATTTTAATAGTTTTTCTTTTTATTAAAAAAGACTATTTCCAAAAATTTTTAGTTCAAAATGAAGAAAGAAAAATTGAAGAAGAACTTATTTTACCAAAGGAAGAACTAAAAGAACCAGAATTTAAGACTCAAGAAATAAATCTACCATCGAAAACTTCTTCAGAAATAGAATTACCAACCCCTCCCCCTGAAGATGTTAAAAAAGAAACCACATTATCAATTAAAGAAAAAACTGAAATTTCTTCTTTAAATTTTCAGGCTTCTTTAGGTATTTCTAATTTCAGTTTTCTGCCTTTTCGAGAAATAAGATTGTCTAATTTAGATGAAAAAGAGTTAACAGAAAAATTAAAAAATTTCTTTCTAAAACAAGAAACGTCTGGTTTTTTAATTAATCTTGAAATAATTTCAAACGGAAAAAGAGTTCCTTTTAGTTTTATAAGAGATTATTTCTTAAAGCCATCGTTTACTCAAGATAAATCATTTTTTTATAACAATTTTGGTGAAAAATACAATCTTTTAATTTATTATTCTTTAACAAGAAAACACCCAATTTTAATAGTTGAAGTTAAAAATCCTAATTTAATTAAAGAATTTAACGAAAAATGGGAAAAAAATAGTTTAATTAAAGATATAGCTACTTTTTTTATAGATTATCCGTTAGGAAAATTAATAAAAAACTTTTCTAATAAAGAAATTAATAAAGTCCAATACCGCGTTGCTTATTTTGAAAACAATTCTTCCTTTTATTGGTTATTATATAATAATTATGTAATCTACGGAACAAACGAAAACAGCTTAGAAGAGGTTTTAAGTTATTTAAAATGATTAATCTTGAAGAATTTAAAAATAAACTTTTAAAAGAAAGAGAAGAGATCTTGCTTTTACTTGAAAATCTTGAGACTCAAAAAGAAGAATTAAAAGAAGAACCAACTTACGAAACAAGTGATTATGCTAATATTTATGAATTTCGTGAAGAAATACATCTTCAAGAAGAATCCCTTCGAAAACGGTTAACTTTAATTGATAAAGCTTTAAAAAAATTTGAAGAAGGGAAATACGGTATTTGTGAAAATTGTGGCAAAGAAATAGAGGAAATAAGATTAAATTTAGATCCAGCAACTCCTTATTGCCGCTCTTGTGCGAGTAAATTCTTGGTTTAGAGATAAATTTCTTAAAATGGTTAAAATTCGCAATTTTGCTATTATAGCTCATATCGATCATGGAAAATCTACTTTAGCTGATAGATTTTTGGAGATTACAAAGACAGTTCCTAAAGAAAAACTTATTCCTCAATATTTAGATAGATTGTCTTTAGAAAGAGAAAAGGGTATAACGATTAAAATGCAACCCGTGACAATGAAATACAAAGATTTTTTCTTAAATTTAATTGATACCCCTGGACATGTTGATTTTTCCTACGAAGTTTCTCGAGCTTTAGCTGCTGTTGAGGGAGCAATTCTTTTAATTGACGGCACTCAAGGAATTCAAGCTCAAACTGTTTCTAATTTTGAATTAGCTAAAAAGCAAAACTTAAAAATTATTCCAGCGATAAATAAAATTGATTTAGAAATAAAAAATTTAGATGAATTAATGTTAGAAATCTATGAATTAACCGGAGAGGAGGAAATTTATCTTATTTCGGCTAAAACAGGGAAAGGCATTGAGGAACTTTTAGAAGGAATTATTAAAAAAATTCCCCCACCACAAATTGAAAAAAGTAAATATTCTCAAGCTTTAATTTTCGATTCTCATTTTGATCCTTATAAAGGAGTTATAGCTCATATCAGGGTTTTTAGAGGAGAATTTAAAAAAAATGAATTTGCTTTTTTAAAACAAAAAAATTATAAATTCAAAATTCTTGAAGTTGGTATTTTTAAACCTGAACTTTTTGAAGTTGATGTTTTAAGCGAAGGAATGATTGGTTATTTAGCTACCGGAATAAAAGACCCAGGAATTTTAAAAATAGGAGAGACAATAACTTTAGATCCAGATTCTCCTCCTCTTCCTGGTTATGAAGAACCTGTTCCCAATGTTTTTGCTAATATTTTTCCTAATGATGAAAAAAAATATGAAGTTTTTAAAGAAAATGTTTTAAAACTTCATCTTAATGATCCAGCTATATTTCTTCAGCCGTGCGCTCATCCTCTTTTGGGCAAAGGTTTTACTGTTGGTGCTTTAGGGCTTTTACATTTAGAGATTTTTGAAGAAAGATTGAAAAGAGAATTTGGGACAGAAATTTTTATTTCAGTGCCATCGGTTAAGTATTTAGTGAAACTTAGAAATCAAAAAATTCTTGAAATTAAAAATGCTCAAGAATTGCCCGATGAGTTTCAAATAGAGGAAATTTTAGAACCAATTGCTAATGTTGAAATTTACTCTCCATTAAATTTTTTGGAAGGTATTTCTCTTTTAATTAAAGAACATAGAGGAGAAATTATAAAAATTGATTATGAACAAAGAATAATAAAAATTTCTGCAAAATTGCCTCTTGAAGAAATTGATTTTGGGTTTTTTGATGAACTTAAATCTCTTTCTTCAGGTTATGCTTCTTTAAAATGGACTTTTTCTCATTATGAAAAAAGTGATTTAGTTAAGTTAGATATTTTAATTGCTGAAGAAAAAGAACCAAGTCTTTCAAGAATAGTTCCTCGGGAAAAAGCAGAAAGAATTGGAAGAAAAATTCTTTTAAAACTAAAAGAACTTTTACCTCGTCAAGAATTCCCTGTTAAACTTCAAGCAAAAGTTAATAAAAAAATTATTGCTCGCGAAACAATACCTGCTATTTATCGAGATATTGCTGGTTGGCTTTATGGTGGTGATCGAACAAGAAAAATGAAATTGTGGCAAAAACAGAAAAGAGGAAAGAAAAAATTGGAAAAAATTTTTAAAGGTAAAGTTAAAGTACCAAACAATGTTTTAAAAGAGATTTTAAAAACGAGATGAGATTTTTTGTTCAAAAAATTAAATCTTTAAAAATTTATAAAGAAGAAAAACTAATTTTAAAACTTAATGATGAACCTTGTTATTTAGTTTATGTTGGTATTGAAAGGGACGACGATAATAAAGATCTCCAGGAAATTGTTAAAAATTTCGAAGACCTTCAAATTATCGAGGAAGGAGGTAGGTTTTTAAAGAAAATTAAAGAAATTAAACCAAAATTGGTTTTTGTTTCTAATATTACTCTTTTAGCTAATTTTTCTAAAGGAAGGATAAATTTTAATAGTTCAATTAATTCACAATTAGCCAAAGAAATTTTCGAAAATCTTATTGGATTATTTAAAAATTATGGCTATAATGTTTTTAGTACTGATTTTGGAAGCTATCTTGAAATTGAAAGTCTTAATCAAGGCCCTATTAATTTTTATTTAACTTTTTAATGATTAATTTTCTTTTAGGATTTTGGACAGCTGATCTTCTTTTTTCTTTAGTTTTTTATTTTAAAAAAGAAATAATCGTAAATTTAAATCAAAAACTCGTTTTCTTTTCAATCATCGTCGATATTTTTCTTTTAGCAGTTCTTTTTCTTATAAAACATGGACAAAAAATTTCAAGATCTTAAAAATCTTAGACATTCTTTGGCTCATCTTTTAGCAAGTGCTTTTTTAAAAATTGACCCTGAAGCAAAATTAGGAATTGGACCAACGACTGAAGAGGGTTTTTATTATGATTTTTTGCCATCAATAAAAATTGATGAAAGTTATCTTGAGAAACTTGAAGAAATAATGAAAGATTTAATTAAGCAAAATTTAAAATTTGTTGGCAAAAAAATTAGTTTTTCTGAAGCAAAAAAGATTTTTAAAAATCAACCATTTAAACTTGAACTTATAGATGATTTAAAAAAATACGGAACAACCGAATATCACGAAATTCAGCTTATTAAAGAAAAAAAGAAAAAACCCAAAAAACTAAACAAGATAACAATTTATCAAACAGGAGATTTTATTGATTTATGCCGAGGTGGTCATGTTAAAAATACTAAAGAAATAAATCCTAATTCGTTTAAACTTACAAAAATTGCTGGTGCTTATTGGCGAGGAGATGAAAAACGACCAATGCTTTTAAGAATTTATGGGGTTGCTTTTAAAACAGAAAAAGAATTGAAAGAATATTTGGAAAGACAAGAAATAGCTGAAAAATATAATCACCGCGTTTTAGGTGAAAAATTAAAAATTTTCTTAATTAGTAATTATGTTGGTAAAGGATTGCCACTTTTAATGCCTAACGGTGAAAAGATAAAACATATCTTAATGAACTATATGAGAAAAAAAGAAGAAAAATACGGTTATACTTATGTTTCAACCCCCCACATTGCTTCTTATAAACTTTACGAAAAAAGTGGTCACTTGGTTTATTATCAAAAAGATATGTTTAAAGTTGTTGATCCTGAAGGTGAAGATTTCTATTTAAAACCAATGAATTGTCCTCATCATCATATGATTTATCAAGAATTAGTTAAAAGTTATCGTGATTTACCATTAAGACTTGCTGAGGCTGGTTCTGTTTACCGTTATGAAAAATCTGGAGAAGTTTATGGTTTAATGAGAGTTAGAGGTCCAATTACACAAAATGATTCTCATATTTACACAACTGAAGAGAATCTTGAAGAAGAATTTAATAAAGTTTTAGATTTGTTTTTCGAAGTTTTTAATGAAATAAAGGTTATAAAAGACTACTGGTTTAGGTTATCTTTACCTGATTTTTCAGGAAAAAATAAAGAAAAATATGGAGGCGATTTAAAACTTTGGAAGTGGGCAAGTAGATTGATTAAAGATATTTGTAAAAAAAGAAAACTTGAATTAGTTGAAGGAATTGGAGAAGCTGCTTTTTATGGACCTAAACTTGATATTCAGATTAATAATATTTATGGAAAGGAAGAAACTTTAGCTACTATTCAAGTTGATATTTTGGTTCCCAAAAGAATGGGCCTTATTTATATTGATAGAAAAGGGAAAGAAAAAAACCCAATTGTTATCCATCGAGCAATTTTAGGTTCCTATGAGAGATTTATAGGTTTTCTTTTAGAAGCAACTCGAGGTGAACTTCCTTTGTGGCTTGCTCCAATTCAGGTAGTTATTTTGCCTGTAAGTGAAAAGAATTTAGCTTATGCTCAAAATGTTTTAGCTTTAATTAAAGAAAAAGGGTTTCGGGGAGAAATTAGAAGCGAGGAATCTTTGTCAAAAAGGATTTTATTAGCTGAAGAAGAAAAAATTCCTTTAATGGTGGTTGTTGGCGAAAAAGAGGAAAAAAATAGAACAATTTCTTTGAGAATTAAAAGAGAAGGAGATCTTGGTGAGGTAAAAATTGAAAAGCTTTTTGAGATATTAGAAGAAAGGAGTTTGTAGTGTTAATACTTGATTTTCGGAATACCCGTTACATGTTTGAGAAATTTTGAAGGATTCGTTAGGGCACCCTTTTTATTGACTTTTTTTAAAAAATTATGATAAAATTTGAAAAATAACCTAAAATTTTTGAAAATTTATATTAAATGAGGTCGCTTTTTATTTTTGTCTTAAAAAATTAAAAAATGGCAGCAGCAAAATTTGAAAGAACAAAACCCCATATTAATGTTGGAACAATCGGGCATATTGATCATGGAAAAACAACTCTAACCGCAGCGATACTTTATATTCTTAAGCTTAAAGGACTTGTGGAAAAAGCATTATCTTATGAAGAAATTGATAAAGCTCCAGAGGAAAAATCAAGAGGAATAACTATCAACATTCATCACTGTGAATATGAGACTGAGAAAAGACACTACGCTCATATCGACTGTCCTGGTCATGCGGATTATATTAAAAATATGATTACGGGTGCAGCTCAAATGGATGGAGCAATTCTAGTTGTTGCAGCAAATGATGGAGTTATGGCCCAAACAAGAGAACATATTTTATTAGCTCGTCAGGTTAATGTTCCGGCAATTGTTGTTTTCATTAATAAAGTCGATATGGTACCCGATAAAGAATTGGTTGATTTAGTTGAAGAAGATGTTAGAGCTGAACTTAAAAAACATGGTTATCCAGGTGATGAAGTTCCAGTAATTCGTGGTTCTGCTCTAAAAGCTTTAGAAGCAAAATCACTTGACGATCCATGGGCAAAGCCAATTCTTGAACTTCTTGATGCTTTGGATAATTATATCCCTGAACCAGTAAGAGAAATTGATAAACCATTCTTAATGCCCATTGAAGATACTTTTTCAATTGAAGGAAGAGGAACAGTTGTTACTGGAAGAATTGAAAGAGGAAAAATTAAACTTAATGAAGAAGTAGAAATAATTGGTTTAAAGCACGACATTCTTAAAACGGTAGTTACTGGAATTCAAATGTTTCATAAAGATATGGATGAAGCTATTGCCGGCGATAACGTTGGTCTTCTTTTAAGAGGAGTTAAAAAAGAAGACGTTGATAGAGGTATGGTTGTTTGCAAACCAGGTACAGTTACTCCTCATACTGAATTTGAAGCTGAAGTTTATGTTTTAACTCCCGAAGAAGGAGGAAGACATACTCCATTTACTTCAGGATATAAGCCTCAATTTTATTTTAGAACTACCGATGTTACTGGAGAAATTACTTTACCCCAAGGAATTGAGTTTGTTAATCCTGGTGATAACGCTAAAATAAAAGTTTCATTAATTTATCCAATTGCTATTGAGGAAGGTTTAAGATTTGCTATTCGTGAAGGAGGAAAAACAGTTGGTGCGGGTGTGGTGACTAAAATCTTGAAATAAAAAATAAAATGCCTAAAATTCAAAATAAGACAGAAAATAAAATAAGAGTTAGATTTAAATCTTACGATCACCGACTTTTAGATAAATATTTAAAGGAATTTGTTAATGTTTTAAAGAAAGAGGGAGTTCAGATTAGGGGTCCGGTTCCCTTACCTACAGAAATTAAAAGATATACTGTTAATCGGTCACCATTTATTTATAAGGATTCTCGAGAACAATTTGAAATTATTATTCATAAAAGATTGATTGACGTTATTAATCCAACACCAAGAATTTTAGAAATTTTTAATTCTCTTGATTTACCCGCTGGTATTGAGGTTGAAATAAAAATCTACTAAAAATTTAAACTTAATCTCTTAAAAATTATGATTTTAGAGTTAAAACCAAAATTTTTGTTAGGAAAGAAATTGGGAATGACTCAAATTTTTAAGAATGATTTTACTATTCCGGTAACAGTTATTCAAGCTGGTCCTTGTAAAGTTGTTGGATTGAAAACTAAAGAAAAAGATGGTTATTCAAGTGTTATTTTAGGATTTGGAGAACGAAAGAGGATAAAAAAACCTCTCCAAGGAATTTTAAAAGATTTAGGTAACTTTGAAGTGATAAAAGAATTTAGAATTCCTGAACAAAGTTTAAGTAATTTTAAAATAGGAGATATTTTAACAGTTGATATTTTTGAAATTGGCGAATTTGTAAATATCAGAGGAAAAAGAAAAGCTAAGGGTTTTCAGGGTGTGGTTAAAAGACATGGTTTTAGTGGAGGTCCTAAGAGTCATGGTCAAGAAGATAGATTGAGACATCCAGGTTCAATTGGTGGAACTAACCCTCAGAAAGTAATTAAAGGAAAGAAAATGGCAGGAAAAATCTCACCAATATTTGTTACAGTGAAAAATTTAGAAATTGTTGATATTCTTCCTGAAAATAATTTACTTGTTGTTAGAGGAAGTGTTCCTGGTTCTAATAAAGCCATTCTTGAAATAAGAAGTAATTTTCTAACTAATAAAGGAAATATTTACCTTTATAAAGAATCATTAAAATCAGTTTAGAGATTTAAAAGCAAATGAAAATTCCTGTTTATAATTTAAAAGGAGAAAAGATTGAAGAAATAGATTTACCAGAAGAGAAATTTTCTCTTCCTTTTAACCATGCTTTGGTCCATCAAGTAATGAGATGGCAAATGATGAATTCTTATTTTCCTTATGCTCATACTAAGACAAGAGGTGAAGTAAGTGGTGGAGGAAGAAAGCCTTGGCCACAAAAAGGAACCGGAAGAGCAAGACACGGTTCAATAAGATCACCGATTTGGAGAGGTGGGGGAGTGACTTTTGGTCCAAGAAAAGAAAAAAAGAGAGAATTGAAAATTAATAAAAAAATGAGAAGAAAAGCAATTTTTATTGTTCTTTCAGAAAAAATTAGAAGAAATTTATTAAAAGTTTTTGAAAAGTTTGATTTTGCTAAAAAAACTAAAAAAGCTGAAGAATTTTTAAAAAATTTTTTGGAAGAAAGAAAAACAAAAAAGAAAAGAGAAACAGTTCTCTTAGTAACGGAAAACGATTCCAAAGAAATTAATTACGCTGTAAGAAATTTGCCCTATGCTAACACTATTTCAGCAAGAAATTTAAATATTCTTTCTCTTTTAAACCATAAATATATTTTTTTAGAAAAAGGAGCGATTCAAAAAATTCAAGAAACTTTTAAAATTTAACCATGTCCTTGTGGGATAAAATTTGGGGAGGTAAAATTTGGGGTAAGAAAAAGAAAGAAAAAGAAGAAGAAAAGAAAGAAGAAATTAGAGAAATACCTGTATCATTAGGAAGCCAGTACTTATTTATTCCTTATATAAGCGAAAAAAGTTTAAAACTGGCAAGGGAAGAAAACGTTTATACTTTTCTAGTTGATCCAAAAT
>Ga0105163_1001384_pt1 | contig 12821 bp, 11 predicted proteins | sample JNZ110809AmetaG_FD_81531 | JGI IMG/M metagenome (GOLD analysis project Ga0105163, IMG submission 81531) | Hot spring microbial communities from Jinze hot spring, China to study Microbial Dark Matter (Phase II) - JNZ 110809A | ecosystem: Environmental > Aquatic > Thermal springs > Hot (42-90C) >... | reverse complement strand
CTCCCCCTTTCCAGCCTTTCCCTGGTTTCCTCGTAAAGGCCCATCTCATCCCTCCATCAGATCCCTCACCAGCAAGGAGAGGTCCTTCACCTCCATCTTTCCTCCAGCAGCTTCCTTGAGATGGTGGTAGCAGAAGGGACAGGAGGTCACTAAGATTTGGGCACCTGAATCCAGGGCATCCCCTATCCTGCTTCTCGAAACGGCGGAGGAAAGCTCTTTGAAGGCCGATCTCACCCCCCCTCCAGCCCCACAGCATCTGGAGAACTCGCGGGAAAGAGGCATCTCCACGAGTTCCAGTCCGGGAATACTCCTCAGGATTTCCCTAGGTTCCTCGTAGATTCCCCATTCCCTTCCCAGATGGCAGGGATCGTGGTAGGTCACCCTCATCCTTTTCTCCTTCAATCTCAGTTTCCCCTCCCGCAGCATGCGGTGCAGTAGGTGGACGAGGTGGAGAACCTCCACTCCAGAGAGGGAATATTCGCGAAAGGTTGAGTAACAGCCCGGACAAGCCGTTAGGAGTCTCCTTACCCCTAGCTTGGAGAACTCCTCTTCGTTTTTCCTCCTCACCCTCTCCGCTTCCTCCCTCAATCCCGTTCGGAAGAGCACGGAACCGCAACAGGTTTCACGTTCGAAGAGGTGGAAAACCACTTCCAGCCTTTCGAGGATTTCCAGGGTAGCTTCCGTTATTTCTCTCTCCCTGAAGGTACTCATGCATCCCCTGAAGAACCAGAACTCCACCCTCCCCACCTCTCCAAGAGAAACTCGGTGAGATCCATCACCTTCATGTCATACCGTAAGGTTTCCGCCACTTCTTTCAACTGCCTCAAGCAGAAGGGGCAGGCGGTGAGCAGGAATTGAGCCCCAGTTTCCCTGGCTTCTTCCAACCTCTTCCTCGCCACCCACTTGGAGGCCTCGGGATATCCCGCCCTGAAACCCCCACCCGAACCACAGCACCAGGAATTTTCCCTGTTCCTGGGCATCTCCACCAGTTCCACTCCTGGAAGGGAGGAGAGCACCCTTCGGGGTTCCTCGTAGATTCCCATGTGCCTTCCCAAATGGCAGGGATCGTGGTAGGTCACCCTCACTTCTTCCTCCCTCACCTTCAACCTGTTTTTCTCTCTCTCGAGGAGTTGTACCAAATGCAGGACCTCCACCTCCGGTTGTATCCCCAGTTCAGGATAGTCGCTTTTCCAAGCCCTATAACATCCCGGACAGTTTACCACTATCTCTTTCGCACCCCTTTTCCTCACTTCCTCCAAGTTGTGCCTGGCCATCTCCTCTACCTTCCTTCCATCGATCCTCCCCTGTCCCGTCCTGAGGAGGAAGGAACCGCAGCACCATTCGTCTTTCAGCAAGGTGAAGTTCAGGCCCATTTTCCCCAACAATTCCACCACTTTCCTAGCCAGTTCCTTCTCCCGGTAGGAAGAGGTGCAACCCACGAAGTAGACCAGGGGGGCCCTTTCTGGAAGGTTCAATCCCGGTAGCCAGGAGAACCTTTTGGCATGGGATTCCAGATAGGGATTGTGCTCCCTACCCACGTGGCTGCCCCTTTCCTCATGTTTGGAGGGGAGAAATCCCCTTTCCACCAGTCTTTCCCTAGCTGCTTCTATTACCCTCGATGGACCCGCCCCCACCGGACAGACGGCATCACAGTTCCCGCAGAGGATACAGGAAAACATGGCTTCCATCAACGAAGGGGAGGGAAAAAGATTACCTCGGAGCAAGTGGGCACAAAGGGCCATCCTCCCCCTGGGAGTTCTCGCCTCCCTTCCCCAAAACTCCAAGGAGGGACATTGGTTGCGGCAAAGACCGCAGGCCGTGCTCGAGCTCATGCAGGCATTGATCTTCGTGGAAAACTCTTCCAGCCTCATCCTTCCCTCCACCAACTTTCCATGAAGGCTATCCTTGGAATGCCCTCCAAGGCCATCTTACCGGGATTCAGAATGCCTTGGGGATCCAGGAGCTTCTTGAGGGAGCGCATGAGCTCCAGGGCATATCCGTGTTCCTCTTCTAGGTAGGGGGCTTTCCACAATCCCACTCCGTGTTCAGCGGTGAGTGTTCCACCCATCGAAAGGGCGAGCCTTATGGCTTCTTCTTGAAACCTCCTCGCCCTTTCCACCTGTTCGGGAGACTCCGGTACGAAAGTGGAACCTATATGTACATTTCCGTCTCCAACATGACCAAAACATACTCCCATGATGCCTTTTTCCTCCATGAGTGCCTTTACTTTCCTCACGTATTCCAGCATTCTGGAAAGGGGTAAACCCACATCCACGGAAGCTTGGAAAACCAACCTTGGGGTTTCCGGTGGGGGGAGGAGTTTGGTGAGGGAGGCACTGATTTTTTCCCTGGCTTCCCACAACCTTCTTCCCACTGCCTCCTCCACTTCCAAGAGTTCTGCGCCCTTCCCCTTGCAAATCCCCTCCATTTCCTCCATCTCCTTTTCTACCGCCTCCCGGTACCTTCCATCCGAGCGCAGCATCAGGGCACCCTTTCCCTCGGGAAGGGAAAAACCGCTCAGGTTAAGGGCGAGAAGGCAGAGCTCGTCCAGCAATTCTATGGAGGCGGGGGTTATCCCCTTCCGTAGGATTTCCATGGCGGCTTCGAAGGCATCGTCAAGCGTGGGAAAGAGGGCCAGCGTAGTTTTGCGGACGGGTGGATAGGGTTCAACCTTCAAGGTAATTTCCGTGATGACACCCAAGGTTCCCTCGGATCCCACGAAGAGATCCTTCAGGGAATAACCCGAAGAGGACTTGGCTACCTTCCTGCCCAGTCTCACCACTTCCCCGCTTGCCAGTACCACCTCCAAGGAGAGGACGTAGTTCCTAGTGGCGCCGTACTTCACGGCCCCCGAACCGCTGGCGTTGGTGGCTACCATTCCTCCCACGGTACAGGCCATCGCACTCCCAGGCTCGGGGGGGAAGAAGTACCCCCTGCGTTCCAGCTCCCTGTTGAGTTCTGCGTATGTGGTCCCTGGCCCCGTCACCACCATGCGGTCTTCCACCCTGGGTTCTATTCTGTTCATTTTCTTCAGATCAAGCACGATGCCCCCTTCCACCGGAATGAGCTGTCCTGCTAGACTGGTCCCTGCTCCCCTAGGGATGATGGGAATCCGATGGAGGGAGGCGAACCTGAGGATCCTGGAAACTTGGGAGGTCTCTGAGGGTGTAACCACGGCATCGGGGAGGAACTTGAAGTGAGGAAAATAGTACTGCAAACCCCTCAGGAAATGATCGGCGGAGTAGGGAAGGAGATCCACCTCTTCCGTAAAAACATTTTCCTTCCCCACCATCCTCGCCAGTTCCCTTTCCAGTTCCCCTTTCCCTAGCCTAGGGGTCATTTCTTCCCCTCTGCCATCCCCAATTCCAGAGCCCTCAGGTTGGGGCTGTTCTCCCCGAAAAGCTCTACCACCACTTTCCTGAAACTCTCCGGCCGGAGGGGAAGCCATCCGGAGGTCGCCAGGCATCCTACCATCACCACGTTTTGCATTCTCGCATCCCCAGCCCTTTTGGCCAGTTCGGTGGCTTCCACGACCACGACTTCCCCAGAGAGTTCCCTTATGGCTTCCAAGACCTTCCCCACCTCTGGGTACTTGGTTTGACCAGAAAGCACCTCAAGCGGGTAGACGGGCCTGGGGTTTACCATCACCTTTATGTTCGGATTGCCGTAAGTTCCCAAGGCCCTCAGGGTTTCCACGGGCTCGAAGCCCAACAGTATATCTCCTACCCCCTCGGGCATGAGGGGACTGTAGGCTCTCCTTTTGGAGAGTCTCAGATGACTCATCACCGGTCCTCCCCTTTGGGTGGCGCCGTAGGTTTCCCCCACGGAAACGTAAAAGCCTTCTTCCGTGGCGGCGGAGCCTATCAGGAGGGAGGCCAACAGGTTTCCCTGTCCTCCCACTCCCACCACCAAAACGTTTAAAGGGTCCTTCATTTTTCTTCCTCCACTACGATGGCTCCGGCAGGGCAGAGCTTTGCACAAAGGCCACAACCCGTGCAGAGGACTTCGTCTATTTTGGCTTTCCCCTTGGAGTAGTCCCAGATATTGGCGGGACAACCCAATACCCTGCTGCAAAAGGCCATACAACCACATTCTTCCCCTATACACTTTTCTTGGTCCACGTAGACCCTAGGCTTCCTTTTCTTCTTCTCACTCTCGGTGAGGGGGCAGGGGTGTCTAAACACCAGAACCCTTGGTCCCCTTTCCTTGAGCATCTCGTAGAAAGTTTTGGTGGCTTCGTCCACCTCGAAGGGATCGCATACCCTCACTTCCACCCCTATGCCCTTGCATAGTTCTTCCACCCTGATGGGAGGGGAAGGTTCTCCGGAAGCCGTTATCCCAGAGCCCGGGTGGGGTTGGTGCCCCGTCATTCCCGTGGTGGAATTGTCAAGTACTACGTGCAGGAGATTGGAGGAGTTCCATTTGGCATTGATGAGGGCTGGAATGCAAGCGTGGTAAAAGGTGGAATCCCCAGAAACGGAAACCACGGGTTTGTCGAAACCGAATCTCTCCAGCTTCCCAAAGCCGCAAGCCGTTCCTATTCCGGCCCCCATACAGTGGAGGGTTTGTTCTACCGAGAAACCCGTGGGAAGGAGCCCCATGCTATAACATCCTATGTCCCCCGTCACCACGGCTTCCCTCCCCTCCCATTTGAGGGCCCTCTTCATCACCCAGAAGGAAGCGCGGTGGGGACAGCCGGGACAAAAGGCCATGGAGCGCCCCGGCACATAACCACCCACCAGTTCCTCCGCCCTGCTCGCGTATTCGCTTGGTCGGGGAGAATAGCTCACACCCGTTAGCCCACTCAGGGCTCTCAGGACCAGCTCCGTGTTGAGCTCCCCCACGGCGGGAAGGTGCCCACTTTTCTTTCCGTAGAACTTGGGGGGTTTCAGCCCCCTCGAGGCAAACTCCGCCGCCAGCATTTTCACATTTTGCTCCAGAAAGGGATCTATCTCCTCCACGAAGAGTACCTCCTGAGCAAGGCGGAGATGTTTGAAAAGGAGTTCCTCGGGTAGGGGCCAAGTGGTACCCAGTTTCAGGATCCCCACCGAGTCCTGTAGACCAAGTAGCTCCACCGCCTCCGCGGAGTAGGTGTAGGAGGGTCCGGAGGTGATGAGGAGAAGGTTGGGGTGTTCTGGTCCCTCATATTTGTTGAAGGGAGAGGTCTCGAACTTTTCACTTGCCGTTTTCATTTTTTGGTGGAGCATATCGTGGAACATGCAAGTGAAGGTGGAGCTTCCCGAAGTCCAGGGAGGGGGCGCTGTGAATTCCGGTTTTCTTCTTTCCCTGGAGAGGACTCCCAGTTCCACCACCCCCCTAGAATGGGAAAGCCTGGTAACGCTCCTCACCATGCAGATCAATCCCAGCTCTTCCGAAAGCTCGAAGGCCCATTTGGTCATTTCCTTGGCCTCTTGGGGGGTGGAAGGTTCGAGAAGGGGAACATCGGCCATTCTGGCGTAGTTCCTAGTGTCGAGTTCGGTGGTGGTGGAATGAGCGGCTGGATCATCCCCGGTTACGAGCACGAAGCCACCCTTTGTTCCCGAGAGGTTCACCGTCATGAGGAAATCAGAACATACATCGACTCCAAGGTTCTTCATGGCCGTGAGGGAGCGGAGCCCCGTGGCGGCAGCTGCCCCGGCCACTTCGAGGGCCACCATCTCGTTCGTGGACCATTCCACATAGAGATCGAAATCCCTCGAGACCTCCAGCAGGGCTTCCACCACTTCTGAAGCCGGATTACCCGGATAGCCGGAGCATACCTGTACTCCAGCTTCGAGTGCTCCCCTTGCTATGGCTTCGTTACCACTGAGTAACATCCTCCTTCCGGGTTGATCCACCCCTATTCTCCCCATCGTCACCCTCCCCTCAGATAGGAAGCTCCCAGTTTCTCCCTTTCCTCCGCACTCCTCTTCCTCTTGGTAAGACTTGCCTCTTTCAGATGCTCCAATCTCTCCCCCTCAAGAGGTGCCGTTTCCACCTCCCCTTCCCTTCTCGCTTCCTCGAAGAATTCTATCCCCCCAGCACTCCTGAGGATCACGGTGTTCCACCCTTCCTCCCCCTCCACCATTCCCACCGAGAGATCGGCAAGTTCCGCGGTCATGTCGAAGCAAATCCTGCATGAGGGTGGAATGAAGCTCCTTATTTCCTCCAGCGGAAATTCTATCCTTCCATTCTCCGTTTCCGCTACGAAGAGGTTGGCAGGAGGGGGAGGAATATCGAACTTCCTTACCTTCCTTCCCCTCAGCTTTGCCATGAGGAATTCCCCGGCTTTGTGGGAGAGGGCCCAGGTACAGAAAAGTCCTATCACGAGTTTGATCCTCGATACTTCCCATTCCCTCTCATAGACTTGAAGTTTTCTAAGAGCCAGCACCTGGCAGGGTGTCCCTACAAAGGCGATCCTCCCTCCTTCCCCTTTCCTCAATAACCTCACCACCTCACCTACCGATGGGGAAAGGAGATACCTCGATCCGGCGCAGGACAATACTTCCTCCTCCGTTTTGGCTATCCTTGGTTCGGGATAGATCCCATCGGGTGAGCCCGTGAGGATGATGGAATCCACTTTTCCCTTCTTGAGGGCGTAGAGAAGGAGGGAGGAAACGGTTCCGCCGTATTGGGCCCTCTTCCTTATTCCTTCCTTCCCTGCCCTGGCTTTTAAAACGGAGGAATAGAAACCCAAGGAGGGATCCCCTTCCCCGGTCTCAAAAATCCTCTCTCTAAGATACTGCAAATCCACTTCTGTTCTGGGGCAGAAGGTATAACATCTTCCTTCCTCTTTGCCACAAAATTCTAGAATCACGGCCCTTCCCTCCACAGCGTTCAAGTAAGGACAAATGGAAGTACAAGCCCCACAGCCCGTACAGAGACCAGAGGAAAGGACTTTGGAATGGAGTTCCGAAGGTCCACCCATCCCTTTTCTGGGTTCTCCAAAAATTTAACCACTTCTCAAAGGGGTTTAAGCACGAAAACCAAAGAGAGGGGATGGGCCCCCTCGAATGGTGGTGGCTGAGGGTTCTGCTCATCTTTGGGTCTTTCATGCTAGGGGGATTGCTGTTCAGAAAGTTTCTGAACTCTTACCTGCGCAGGCTCATGGCCAAAACCAGGTTGATCGAGGTACTTCCAGCCGTCCTCGGAATCCCCCTCCTGATAGTTTTTGTGGTAGTGGGCCTCAACTTTGCCCTTCTTGAAGTCCCCTTTATACCCTCCGCAGTAAAGGAATATCTTCCTCTCCTCTTCTCCCTTCTCCTGGTCCTCCTTGGTGCTGTGATCATAGTGAGGGTAGGGAAAATCCTTTTGGAACATTATTGGGCCCCCCATACCGAGACGAGGAGTCTCATACCCATCTTTTCCAGGATCCTGAAGGCCCTCGCCTATTTCGTGGCTTTTCTCCTCATCCTCCATATCCTGGGTGTCAACATCACAGCCCTGGTGGCCGGTCTCGGTATAGCGGGGGTGGCCGTAGCCTTTGCCCTTCAAGAAACCCTCTCACAGTTCTTTGCCGGGCTTTACCTAATGTCCGAAAGACCCATCAGGGTTGGAGATTTCGTGGAATTGGAAGGAGGGCAGCAAGGATACGTGGTGGATGTGGGATGGAGGAGTACCAAGATAAGGGAACTCCCCAACAACATCATCGTGGTCCCTAACTCCAAGCTGGCAGGGATGGTGGTGAAAAACTATTCTCTCCCCGAGCCGGAGATGGCCTGCCTGGTGAACGTGGGGGTGAGTTATGACAGCGACCTGGAGAAGGTAGAAAGGGTCACCATAGAGGTAGCCAAAAATACCATGAAGAAACTGGGCATGGAGTTCCAGGGTTTCGAGCCCTTCATCCGCTATACCTCCTTTGGGGAATCCAGCGTTAACTTCACGGTCGTCATGAAGGTAAGGGAGTTCACCGATAAGTATCTGCTCACCCACCAGTTCATCAAGGAGCTGCACAAAAGGTACAGAGAGGAGGGAATAGTGATACCCTTCCCCATAAGGACGGTCTATCTGCGGGATGGTAAGAAGGAGGATTAGTCCAAATCAACCCGGTGGGATGTGCTCGGGAGGCCTGACCAGCCTGAATTTCATCGCCCCCTTCTCGCACCCCACCACGCAAACCCCGCAGCCAAAGCATTTCTCGGGGATCACCCTGGCCTTGTATTTTTTGCTCCCCTCCGGCCTCACCAGTTCCACCGCCTCGAAGGGGCACCTCTCCAGACAGGTCTGGCAGCCGGTGCACCTCTCTTGGTCCACGTAGGCCTCGAACCTGCTCTTGGCGGTGAGCTTCTCGGGAGGGATCCCGCCGTACCTGTAGAAGTTGAAGAACTCGCAGCAGTCCGGACAGCAGTTGCAGATGGTGTTGATGGTGAGCTTGGAGTGGTTGGGCCCCATGTGCACCAGCCCATCCCTTTCCGCCTTCTCCAAAACCTTCAGGGCCTCCTCCTTGTTCAGGGGCTTGCCCGATCCTCTCTTCACCACGTACTCCGCCCCCCTATGAAATTGGGTGCAGTGCCAGACTTCCTTTTCTTTGGTATATTTGCAGGGTTCTCCCACTCCTTCCTTCACAAGCCTACAGGAGCAAGGTACCACCGCGAGGTGGGTTTGGGAATTGACGATTTGCACGATATCCTCACATGGTAGCACTCCCTCCATCCCTTTGATGGCACCGCTGGCCGGTATGACCCTCCAGATGGGTTCCAAGAAGATGGAACCGAGGAGCTCACCCATCCCCTTGTAAAATTCCTTCCTTCCGAAGTCATACCAGAGCTGGAAATATTTTTTGTCCTTTTCGAGGTCTAACTGTTGGGTGGCTAGGGTAGCATCGTGGAGTTGTACCAGATCCCTCGCAAACCTGAAGAAATCCCTTTTATCGAAGTCCTTCGGGAAAACTAGACCTTTCTTCCACAAGTCTTCGAGGATTTCCCTAACCTTTTCTTCGGGCATTCCTAATTTTTGTGATACTTCCTGAACACTTCCCGGAAGGGAGGCAGCCACCTTTGCCTGTTCTGGGGTCATTAGGTATTCCAAGATTTGTCGGAGAAGGGGGGACTCAGGAAAACCCAAACTCTCCATCAGGTACAGGAAAGGATCCTCCATTCCTTTTTCCTTCGTCGGTCACTATAAAAGGATTAAGAGGAGAGAAGGAACTCCAACACCGTATCAGTTACCTTTTCTATCTCTTCCTGAAGCTGGTGGGCGGAATGTTCGAAGTAGACCAGCTTGGAGTTGGGGATACGTTTTGCCATAATTTCCGCATTTTCCGGCGGAATGTATTTGTCCTTTCTTCCCGCCAAGATGAGGGTGGGGGCCTTTATCTGTGGAAGACGGTCGCAAGCGTCGAAGCTAAGGATGGCGCCCACCTGCCTCACGATACCTTCTGGGGGGGTGGGAGCTACCAAGATGAGATCACTAGCCACTTCCATGACCCCAGGATTTTCCCTCATGAATTCTTCCGTGAAGATGAAAGGTAGGAGCTTGAAGGCCACTTCCCTGTCCCATTTCCCCTTCTGTGAGAGGAGCTCCATAATTTGGGTTACCATTTGAGCAGCCTCCCCGGGGATGGGTACCGCTTTGGGCCCACCGCAGAAGGTGGATGCTAGTACCAATTTCTCCACTTTTTTTGGATGGTTGATGGCAAGCTCCTGGGCGATCATCCCCCCCATGGAAATCCCCAAGACGTGGGCCTTTTCTATACCCAGGGCATCCATGAGACCAGCCGTATCATCCGCCATCATCTGAATGGTGTACTCTTCTTTATCCGAGAGGTCGGTTCTACCTGCCCCCCTATTGTCAAATGTAATCACTTTGAAGTGCTCGGATAGCCTGGGTATGAAGTAAACCGGATCCCAACAATCGGCATTTCCCATAAAACCCATAATGAGTACAAGTGGAAAACCCTCTCCTATGATGTCATAGTACATGTGGATATCGCCAACCCTTATCCTAGGCACATTCTCCTTTCTTCCCAAGAAATAAAAAATTATCCCAGCACCCTGGCAGCATTTCTTCCCAGGATAGCTTCAATTTCTTCCGAAGTAAACTCTATTCCGGCAGCTTTCACCTGTGGAGGCGGATTCCTGAATTTGTCCACCCATTGGGCTTCACTCAAGAGAGGTTTGGGAGTTAAGGGCCAGTCACTACCGAAGAGAATCCTGTCACTTCCCACCATGTCACAAATGGTCCTGAGAACCCGATAAAAGTAAACGGAAGGTTCGCAATAGTTTCCCCATGCTGCCGTATCCATGTAAACGTTGGGTTTCATCATGGCCACGAACATAGCTTCTTCCCACCATCCGAATCCCATGTGGGCCATGATGATTTTCAATTCCGGAAAATCTGCGGCCACGTCGTCCACATACACGGGACGAGCAAACCTGCTCAGTAGGGGAGGGAGTTCGGTTCCCGTGTGGATGAGTACTGGGGCCCCATATTCCTCACATTTTCGGTAGAGGGGATAACAAATGGGATCGTTGGGAAAGAAGCCAGAAGTGGGGTGGAGCTTGAGCCCTCTCATCTCCCACTTCCCCAGTCCCTTCTCCAGGAGTTCCACGGCATTTTTTCTTCTAGGATCCACCCCCACGAAGGCAATGAAGCGGTCGGGATAATTTTTGGCAATTTCCGCGAAAAGGCGGTTCAGTTCCTCCACGGAAACTTTTGGTTCCCCCGTTCTCAGCCCCCAATCCAAGGGGAGGATAACGGCTTTTTCTATCCCGGCTTCATCCATTTCCACGAGCAGTTCCTCCGGCGGAGCATGCCAGAAGATGGGCATAACGTTTTCCCAGATCTCTTCCAACTTCATACTCGGTATCATGTGATGAATGAGGGAGGCCAGTCCCTTCCAAAAACTTTCGGATAACCACTCCCTTTCCCATAGATGGGTATGGGCATCTATGATCATGGTCCTATCCTTCTTCTCGGACCATCCTTTAACCCTACTGGAACCCAGAAAATGGAGAGTATTATCTTTTCGAAGCCGGGGGCCGGAATCGAACCGGCGTAAAGCGGGTCTGCAGCCCACCGCCTAACCACTAGGCTACCCCGGCTCCATTCCCTTTCATTTCCCGATAAATCCTTATTCGGAACCTTTTTAGTTTATTCTTTCCTCGTTTCTCGATGTATAGGGTAATCCTGGAGGTAAAGGAAGTAAAGGGCTTCTGTTCAGCTGGATACAAGCCTGGTGATAGATTGGTTATCCAAGAACCCTCCATTCTTTCCAAGGAGAGTGCGGATGTATGCTTGTATACCATAGGAGCTTTTCTGCCTTATTTGACAGCCCTTTACAGGGATACTCCGGGAGAAGATTGGATTAACTCAGTACGGGAACTTCAATGTCCCGATGTTCATAACACCGTGACCTTTAGGGTGATTAGGGAAAAACTCTAAGGCTTTAAGATGAGTGCGGGAAGAAAGAAGGGCAATATGGGAAGAGTCAACCGTGGAATTCTCAACTCTCGAATCCTCCAGGGCCTTAAAGTGAAAGAAGTAATGAATCGAAAGCCACCTACCGTTTCACCCGATGCTTCCCTTGAAGAACTTTTCGATCGCCTTCTCACCCAGACCGAGGACTTCTTACTGGTTGTGGACAAAAAGAAAAGACTCTTGGGAGTCATTACGGAGAGCGATGTACTCCAAGCCCTCCATCCACATCTTCCTGGGATGGCAGTTGGCTCCCTTTGGAGAGAAACAAGAAAAACGATGGCTAGGAGTGCGAGGGAAATTATGACCACCAATCCCATAACGGCCACTCCCGAGATGACTCTTCAGCAAGCTCTGGACTTGATGCGTGCGCACAAGGTTCGTCGCCTGCCAGTGGTCAAGGGAAGTAAGCTTGTAGGGCAGCTTTCTGTGAAAAATCTTTTGGAAATTTGCAAGTTCGTGAGGTAGGTGTAGGGCTTGGAAGTGGAGTTTTCCAGGATGCTCCTGTACCTATCCCTTTGTCTCCTCGCTGCTAAGGTTGGAGGGGCCATGGCCCTTAGGCTTAGGCAACCCACCGTCTTTGGAGAGTTGTTAATGGGTATCCTCCTTGGCCCCTCTGTGGCGGGATGGGTTGCAAAGGAGGTGTGGGGGAACAGCTGGTGTTTGGATCCACAAAGCCAGGAAGGGATGTTAATCCATTCCTTGGCCGAGGTGGGCATCCTCACCCTCATGTTTCTGGCGGGTCTTTCCATAGATCTCGACGAGTTCAGGAAGGTGGAGAGACCTGCCATTACCGTGGCGACTTTGGGAGTAATGGTGGCCTTTTTTTTCGGCTTTACTTTAGCCTTTGTCTACGGTTGGTCTTGGAAGGAGGCAGCCTTTGCCGGCGGTATTTTGGTAGCCACTAGTGTGGGAATCACGGTGAGGTCCCTGCTCGACCTCCATCGTCTCAGCACGAGGGCTGGAATGGTAATAGTGGGGGCAGCAGTCATGGACGACATCTTCGGCATCATCATCCTCAGCCTCCTCGTGGGTCTGGTATACGGAGGTATCTCGATTCTGGGGTTCTTCGAATCCCTAGCCCTCATAGTCGCTTTCTTCATTCTAGTGTTGGTGGGGGGGATGAAGGTAGGGCCCAAGATCCTTGATCGCGTTAGTCACTGGAGGGTAGAAGAAGCCACCCTTTCCGTGGGGATGGCCCTAGCCCTTTTGATAGCGGCTTTGGCGGAGACGGTGAATGTGGCAGCCATTACTGGGGCCTTTCTTATGGGACTCGTATTGAGCCGATCCAGGGCAGTTGGATCTTTAAAAGAAAAGGTATCTATTGTTGGTTACGGTTTCCTCATTCCCCTCTTTTTCGTAGACACGGGCATAAGAACGGATTTGGGAGCCTTGAGGGGATTGGGTTTTCTGGCCCTCCTCTTCCT
>Ga0105163_1001383_pt1 | contig 12825 bp, 4 predicted proteins | sample JNZ110809AmetaG_FD_81531 | JGI IMG/M metagenome (GOLD analysis project Ga0105163, IMG submission 81531) | Hot spring microbial communities from Jinze hot spring, China to study Microbial Dark Matter (Phase II) - JNZ 110809A | ecosystem: Environmental > Aquatic > Thermal springs > Hot (42-90C) >... | reverse complement strand
GATCAGGCGGGAGACGAGGGTTATTGGAGGAATGCTGATAGGTTCTGCAATCTGGGCGAATAGTGGCTCTACCATCGTCTTCAACCAGACGGTGAGCTATTATGATTCAACCGGGAGGGTCACTGAGAAGAGAAGGGAGGGGGTTGAAACAGGCTCGGGTGTGACGAAGGTTTTTGAAGATGTTAACGTCTCCAGGAAAGTTAGCTTCTCATCTAAAAACAGAAGCGACTGTCTTGAGCTAGCGATCAGACTTCCTCAGTTAACCCTAGTTTTCACCCATATCAAAATCTTAGCTGAGAGAGATGTTAGTAACGTTAACGTGAGAGTATGTTGGGCCCATGACAACACGCCCATAGCTGGGCTGAGGGTGGGATGTTTTGAAACAGGCCAGAGCAGCGTGACAGACCTTAACGGCTTCGTTTCCTTCACGATAGTGGGCTCAGGCTTCCAAGTTACGATCTACCCGATGGATTCGGTGAACGGCATAACCGTCTACGAGGAGGCCAAAGTGGGGCTTTGAGGCTCAGAGTCTTACTGAACACCGTTAAGGTCTGGCCTGTTTGCTTAGCTGGTGCGACGATAGCCTACTTAACGCTAACCGGGTTGCTCTTCCTCCTCACTCCGGATATCGCGGTATTCATGGTTGAGAGATATGTAACGATAAGGCTGGCCCTAGCCATGGTTGCTACCTTTCTTTTCCTCAACCTGCTTCTCACGTTAACATACTCTGTTTCACTATTCATAATCAGGCACGAGAGCATTCTAGAGAGCTTGAGGAAGAACGGCAGAAGCCTTCTGAAGGGTTTCATGGTTCTCTCCCTCTCCAGCTTCGCCAGCTTAGCCCTAATCGTCTCCGCGAGCCTCCTCACGGTTTCCACAACAACCTTGGGAATGGTTGAAACGCTGGGGCTTTTCGCATTGAATTATGGGGCAGGAGCAGTAGCGTCGATCCTCTTCGCAGCTTCAATAACCCGGCTGGTAGCCTCTCTGGCTGGTGAAAGTTTCCGGATAGGTTTGAAGAGGTTTCTCGCCGTAACCATCATAGCTTTCCTGATGCTCACCATCCTCTCCGCATACAGGCTTCCAGGCCTGTTCATCTGCTCCCTCCTAATCCCCACCGCCGTAAGCATTGCAACCCGCTCTGATGGTGCTGGGGAGCCCAGAACTAAAACAAGGTTCTCATGGTTTAAGGGCAGGGGCGTGTGGAAAGCGACAATTGCGATGGTTCTCTCAATCCTCATTCTCAACGCCGAGACCCCCCTAGGACCCATGCTTCTTGTCCTCGGAGAGAAAACTATGTTTAACGAGGATAGATTGAAGAAGCTTGTTTCAAAGGCTGTAGCGGAGGGCTGGAGCAGCGGGGAGCTTGCCGACGCTATCAAAAACGATCCTGAGCTAAGCATGCTTTCAAACTACGATTTGAGCGGGGCAACCATAGAGAGGGATGATAGGGGGAGGGTTGTTGTCATCATACCGCTCACGGCAATGGGATATAACATCTCCAGGAAAACTAGGAAGAAGACAACAGTCTACGATGTCTACCTTCAAAGCGGCTCAGGCGAAGCCGTAATAGGGGACAGGCGTTACGTCCCCAAGAGCACTAAGATTGAGGAGAAGACCTACGGCCCTTTCGAAACTCTTGACGAAGCCTTAGCGAAGGAGGCTGAGGTTAAGGGGCTTGCCAACTCAACGAGGATCATCTGGAATACCACCATGAAGACTGAGTCCCGGGTTGTTACCGAGATTGAACTAAGGTATGCCATCGTCCCAACGGTCGTAGAGATAAAGTACAATGTGATAGCTGAGTACGATAATTACCAGAGTGCGTGCACTCACGGTGCAGTAATTGCCGGAGCCGCTAAGGTGAGGACTGTTGAGAAGCAGGTCTGGGTTGAGTCGTACAAGCTGGAGTTTGTCAAGGAGACAACAAGCCAATATGAGGCTATGAAGATGAAGGAGTATGGCTATGTTGTAGAGGAGGTTAAGGAGGTCTTAACAATTCTCATCTTCGAAATGTACGCTCCCAATTCTATCGGCTCGCCATACCTTGGGACAAGGGAGATAGAGAAGAAGGAGTTTGAAAAGATGCTTCAGACAGGCGAGCTGGCCAAGGGGGTTGATAGCTCTGGGAAAGAATACTATTATTACTCCTCCGGTGGAGCAAGCTCCATCAGACTCTACAAGAAAGGGGAGAGGCAGGAAGAGGGAGATACTGTTGTGGGGTGGAGAATATATAAAAAGATAGATACCTCTCATTACGAGACTAAGAAGGTATACCAAGTTGTAACCCAAGCCGGGTGCGAAGAGAAGAAGATAAGCGTAGGCGAATTACCGAGCTACGCGAAGGGCTTCGAATACAAGGAGGATGCGGAGAACTCTAAGCCTATGGTAGAGCCAGAGTTAAAGAAATGGGTTGAGCAGAAGGGCTTAGCCTACAAGTCTTGTCAAGTAGAATCCTACGAGGAGGTTGTGAACAAGCTTGAAACAGTCACCAAGGAGGTTAAGCAGTACTATGTTGCGGCAACCCACTTGAAAACAGTCTACGACGTCTACGAGCTTAAGCCATACTACAGGGCCTGTGAGGAGACCCACTTCGAGGAGAAATACGGATGGGTCTTCAAAGGCTACGTGGATGAGAAACCTGAGAACTACGACATGGTGACGTGGGTCTATACCCCGGAGGTTTCAAACTGGACTTCTAAGGTCTACTTGGGCCTCGTAACCGGGTGGGAAGCCCAGGTTTTAACAAGCACGGACCCAAGGTACGTCGCTGAAAAACATAACACGACGACGGTAACCAGAGAAATAGTTTACTACGATGTCTACAATGCGACGTGGAGGCTGCTCTACCACCACTACAAGTATTTTGTCTACCCGTTTCACGAATACCTGGCTAATGGGAACGTTTCATCGAGTGAAAACTGGGTTTTCGAAAGCATCGGCGAAGCCAGTGGAGAAATATGCGACTCAACGCATCTCAGTAGCCCGAGCAGCCTGAGGATAACAACCGGGAGCGGGAGGGGAGCGTGGAGGCAGAGCTTCTACTTCGACGCCGGCGGGGCGTCTCCAACAATAGAGTTCTGGTACATGCTTAGGGGAAGCGGAGCATTAGCAATAAAGAAGCCAGACGGCTCAGCGCACCTCTTTACCTTAGGGGAGAGCAATGGTTGGAGCAGGTTCCTCAGAAACTCCACCGACATATTCACCGAGGTAGGATACTATACAGTGTCGTTTGTGGCTTGCGAGGACAGTGAGCTTTTCGTTGACGATGCCAGTATTCATGTCGGAGGATACGGGGAGTGGATATACCAGGGCGATGTCGAGGAGTGCCCCAGCGAAGCTCCCCCGGATGAGAAGTACGAGCCCTTCTATAGGATTGAGGACAAGAAGCTCATCGGAACCTTTGAGGGGAGCATCGCAAGCCAGTACCCCACCCCGCCGTATATAAAGGAGTTCAAGAAGAGTGAAAAAGTGAGCTACGTGGTTGACTTCTACAGGCTCTACTACCTGGAGGATGGGTTGGTTAGGTACAGGGTCTACCACTGGGAGAAGTATACTGTCCCGGTTGCGGTTAGGAGGGAGGAGAGGGGGGCGAGCTGGGTGTTGGTTGAAAGCGGGGTTGAGGCAAGCGTTGGAAGTCGAATATTGGTTGAGTCGAACGTTCCTGAGAACATTGTCAGGGAGAAGTACAGCGACCCCTTGAAGTACTACCTGGTTCCTAAGGTTATTGACGGTGAGGAGGGGCTTGAAACAGTATGCCTGACCCTCGACAGGAGCCTTGCGGAGAAGTATGAGAACGAGGGCTACGTGGTCAACGAAACAAAGATATCTGTCGGGAGCCCGATCAGGTTTGAGGCGAAGATTCTCGAAGCCACGGTAGAGAAAAACGAGCTCAGCATGCTTGGGAAACAGAACACCCTGAAGCTCACGGTGGCGAACCCGACTGACGATACGTTAACCTGCCAGGTTGTTCTCGAGACGACGAACGAGAAGCATGTGGAGGAGGTTCAGCGGTACGATATCCCGGCCTCAGCGCCGGGTGCGGTGGAGAAGATATACTCCTACCCTGTTGCTGAACCCGGCAGCTGGCTCATCACAATCCCCCCGGGGGGAGCCCCATACGAGTTTCCGTTCACCGTCTGGGTGAGGAGGGAGTACGAAGGCTCATCCGTAAGGAGCGAGGACACCACGTACTGGCCTGGTGGAGCCGTAGACTGTAGCTTCCTCATCAAGGTCCTGAGGAACGGTAGACTCGTCGCAAAATACAGTACTCTAGATACTTTTCAGAACTATGATCTTGGAAAAGTTATCGCAAGGCACCCGTTTGAGACCGTAGCGGGCTTTCTGGTTGGGGCTGCTACCACTGCATGCATAACTGTCCTGTCGATTCTTGCTCCCCCAGTATCCATAGGCCTAGCCGTGTTCAGCCTCGGTTTAAGCACAGCCAACGCCATCGGCGTCTACAAGCAAACGGGAAGCCTCGTCGAAGCCCTGACTTACAGCCCCCTGGGGATAGTTCTAGCTCCGTTAAGGGCTTTCCTCGACCCGACGATGGATGATGCGGCGAGATGCAGCATAATAGGAGCCCTCATTGGGACGATCGTCGGCCAGTGGGTGGGCGAGAAAATAGCCCTTGACGTTGCGATGCTCCGCATGCCTGAGGCGCCGAGGAACAACCCGGCGATCTACAGCAGGCTCCACGATGTTGAGAAAAACATGGGCACTCCCCTAGCGTCGAGCACGGCGGTGAGCATCGGCAAGCTCTATCCATACTTTGACACGTTGGATGATCCGGAGGGTCTCGTAGCCATGATTCTCAGCGACATGATGAAAAGCAGAGAGGATGCGCTGTACATCGCTGGAGTCCTCGAATGGGCCTCTAGCATGGGCGACGAGTTCCTAAGCCGGCATGCCGGCGACATAATGGAGTGGTTGGGAAGCCCATTGCTTAGGGGTAAGCTCAGCCCGCTGCTCCAGCTGAGCCCCGAGGAGGCTCTTCAACTCTCCCAAAACCTTGGCGGTGACTTCTTGCAGATGCTCCGCATGGCGGAGTTCAAGCTGGCTTTGGAGCAGCTGAAGCTCCAGGGCCCGGATGCGGTGAGATTGTTCAGCTGGAGCTCTGAGGGAATAGAGGTCGGTGTTGAGAAGGGCCTTGCGGGCCAGCTTTACCCGAGCATTCAGAAGGGCACTGTCGTGGAGTTCGAGTTCGCGAGGGGAAGCATTGTCCTCAAAGGCTTCCTAACCTATGTTGACGACAGGGTTCTTGATGTCGGCGAGTACCTGATCTTCTCGCTGAAGGCTGAGGAGTATAGCTCCGCCGTGTTCGAGCTTCTCAGGGAGGACCTGCAGGTGGTTCCCGGGCAAATGCCGCAGAAAGCATTCGGCTTCAACGCCTTCAGCCTCTCAAACGGGAAGCTTACTCTCGACAAGGGTAGCCTAAGCGTAGATGGGAGCGTGAGGTTTTGCGACGGCATGGTTCTCAAAATGGATGAACCCGAAGTCATGCTTGTCCCCAGCGACAACCCGTTGGAAACGGGGACTCTTAACGAGATGCTTCTGCAGGGGAGGATAAGCGGAACCAGCGTGGTTGTTGATGAAAACGGGGTGGTTAAAGCGTTCCAAGAGGGAACCTATTTGTCCGCTGTCGTCACGGCGAGCACGCTGGGGCTCCAGCTGGGACTGCTTGCTAAGCCGAGCGGGGGAGCGTTGACAATCCCGGGGGAAAGCCTTAGGGCGAGAGGCATCCTCGACCCAAGCCTGGTGCATGTTGTCTACCCGGATGGGGCGGCGGTGACAACCCTGTACAAGGGTGGAAGCCTCCAGATACCTTTACACTCATACTTCTCCGGGGCCTTCGTAGGAATCCAAGCGGTTGAGACAAGTATTGTATGGACTGAAGCCATAGGGCGGAGGGAGTTCTACGCTCAGGTTGCAAGCGTAAGCGAGCTGCTGGGAAGCGTTCTCGGAAGAGTCTTCGCGGAGCAGCTTGTTGAAACAGTTTTGCAGAGCGGGCTGACCGACGCGCAGGCACTAGACGTAGTAAACACCTTGGTAAGAAACGTTGAGTGGCTTAAGACGTTAACGGGGAGCGGTAGGGTTGAAGCGGTTAGAAGGATAACGGACTACGTTAGGAAGGGGGATACGGCTGAGGAGGCGAGGGAGAAGGTTGAGAGGGAGAGCGACGAGTACGTTAAGAACCTTTGGATTCAGATAAACAGTTTCCTCCAGAATATTGGGGACCCTGAGCTCGCCGGGAAGATTGTTAGACTGCTTGAATGTGTCTCCGGAAACCTGGTCGACGAGCCCAACGCAACAAGCTGGCTGCTGGGCTTTCTCGCAAGCATCCGTGCGGAAGGAGGGAACGCTAAGCTTAGAAGCGTCGTTGAAAACCTGTTCAAGTATAGTGAGAGCGTTACTCAGGGTTGCGCGGTGGCGTCACGCGTAATCAGGGAGCTTATGAGGCTCGACCAGAAGAAGCTTCTAAGCCTGCTCGGGGAAACCTCTTGGACCCAGGGATGGACGAGCTTCGTCGTAAGCGTGGGTGAAAACAGGTATATAAACTTCGGAAGGGTTGAGACAGCTAAGGCGACACTGCTCAGGATAATCGCTGGCGGCAACGAGTTCATAATGATAAGGATAAACGGCCACGAGGTTATAAGGAAGCTCAACCCTGAGCGGAAGGGCTCATACCAGTGGATGATGCCCGAGTTCGTCGGCGACTTCGGCGAGAAGGGCAGTGAGATAACGGTGATGGTTAGGCCTCTCAGCAGACGGGAGTTCATCGAGAGCGTTGTCAGAAGCCTACCGTTCAACCTCAGGCTAACTTTAGAGTCTGACGACAGGGGGATGCTTACCCTCATGGATGCTGTGAGCTTCCCGGTCAGGGTGACGAGGTTCGAGTGGAGCGAAGGAAACAACGCCCTAGAAGTAGACTTGGAGTTCCAGGGGACGCACCGCGGAGAAATGGTGCCACACACCCTCGCTATAGCTGCTAAGGGTGATGAGGTTAAGGCTGTGATCAGGTTCAGCGATACAAGTGGAACAGTGAATTCAATCAGGCTGGGCACGCTCGAAGGCCACATAGTGATAAACTATCACGATTACAGTGACAAGGATTCCGACCATGACACACTGCCGGAGAACGTTATGGTGCTCTTAGAGAGAAGAAGGGAGGAGAAAGGCTGGCCTGAACTCGAGCTGAGCGAGGAGGAAAAAGAGATGCTTAGGGAACTAGTGAAAGCCAACAAGCGTGAGGAGTACGGAAACACGATAAGGGATTTAGTGCTTAGAAAGATGAAAAACACGGGTGAAATACTTGGAAGGAAAATAAAGACGGATAAAATAAGGGAAGAAAGACAAATTTACAGCAGGGATGAACGCGTAGATATCGTTGCGGAGTCCGTGGATGGAAAACTTATAGTTGTGGAGGTCAAGTCTACTAAAGATCCGGAAAATGTCTGGGAGCAGTATAGGAAGGCATGGGAACAACTCAAGGTAAAGACAGAAAGCGGTGGACCAGGATATATGCAACTTATTGAAGAGTATGGTCTTAAGGTATTTGATGAGGTTAGAAGGGATGTTGAAGCTTATATGGTCGTCGTGGTTCTTATAGATGAGAATACTGGGATGCCCCATATAGAGGTCATGAAGGAGGTTCCGAAGGATTGAGCGAGGAGGAATTCTTGGAAAAGCTGAAAGAGTATCTACTCAGCCGTTACAACAAGGAAGAGATTATAAAGAAACGAGGACCATGTGAGCTTTACATCGAAAGAAAACTTCAGTTAAAATCTCCTGAGGGTGCTAACTTGAAATGGCGTATAGACGGTGGCGGAACCTACCCCCATATATACGAGGATTCCGAGGGAAAGGTTTTCGTCTGGTCGCCAACTATCGGTGATTTCGACGATTTCTTTCCGACCGAATCCGAGTTGATAAAGTTCTTTAGGAGATGGCGTCGCCATCACCATCGTTATGAGAAATTCGACATGGAGTTAGAATTCCACAGAATGATGGTCGATAGGATGAGGTGGAAGGAGATCGAGGAGGATAAGGATTTCAAATGGATGATTGATTCCTTCAGAGAGAAGGAGGAGATTGCGAAGAAAGTATCGGAGAAGACAGGGTTTAAAGTAGTTTACTACATTCCCCCTCCCGGTGGAGGAAACAGATTCTACTTCTACACCAGCTTCAACTCCAAAGGTATGAGCGACGAGGAAAAGATGAAGACGATTGAGAGGGCGATAGACGCTGTGGAGGAAGCATACGGCTTATGGCAAACTTGGTGAATCTTATCTAGGATTCTAAGGAAGCAGAAACTCAATTCTTGGAGACAATCATTTTGTCTAAATCATTCAAGATTCAGCGCGCGCTAAACCTCTAGCAATTTAGCAGTCGTCTCCGTCCCGGCGAAATGGGTTCCAACTAATCCTTGCTTCTTCTTTTCTATCCTCCTGAAGGTGTATGGGTACTTGCTCCAAGAAGGGGCTTTAACGGGAACTATGTTTTCACTTGCAAACTATTCGATGAGAGTATCACGCTCCAACGATACGCTAGGGTCAAGCCCTATCATCTTACCATCTCTCCTTCTGTTTTTCATTTCTCTGAATATTTACGAGCCATTCTAGAAATGTTTTTTATTTCTGAAGCCAATTTCATACTTACAAATGCTGTTAGAACAACTTCTCTCGATGTAAACCTGTGTTCTCTTTCTGGTGGAACTTTAAAATCATGTTTCGCAGCGACGTAAAGAAACTCGTTGTATCTCGAAAGTTTATTGAATAATTCTGGTGGAACGGATGATTTTATCTTCTTGAGGTTTATACCGAGAGATTTCTTTAAACAGTTTTTATCCCCTGAAAATTCAAATGCCATTGCTTTTACTAATGCATCAATGTAATCGCCCATATACCTTATAGCATCTCTAGTCCATCTAGGAAGAAACCTCAACTCGTGTTGAGCATAATATAAGGGTCTTTTCGGTGGAGGAGAAACAAGTCTTATCAGGATTTCTATTGCCTGTTTTTTATCTTTCTTAGTTCCAATTAGCATCTTTGCTACATTCTCTGCTAGATTCAACTCTTTTTCAGATAGAGTATCCTTAGCTAGGGATATTATTTCTTCAGATGCTTCTAAGTATTTTGACTTAGGACAAGTTTTCAACCTCGTTCTAAGCTTACCCCGTTCGATACTTGAATCACCAAATAAATCAAAGGGATTGAAATCTTCAGTCTCATGCATAATAATTATTAACTCGCATCCCTATTAAGCTTTATATGAGAGTCAGATGAATAGGCCCGTGTTTTGGTCTAGGGGTTGTTAGAGAGATTTTAGGTAAGCATGGAGAAGTAAATCAAGCTCCCTTGTTACAGTTTCTTAAGAAAGGGCCAAAGCACTACTGTCAAAACACGTGAGGATTTAGAAAGATTTAAACCTTAGAAATAAGGTTGGTACTATATATGCTTAGAGCGAAAGCTAGGGAGGCTAAGGTTGAGGAAGAGCTTTACAGATTGATGAAGAACATTTTGGAAAGAGAGAACTACGAAATAGAGAGCATAAGGTTTCATGATTTAATCCCTCAATATCCTGTAGATTCTGGATCAGCCGATTTAGTGCTTCTCTTGGATAAGCCGAAAAAACCTCTTCTTGTCATAGAATGTAAACGAAAGGACTTTAGAACCAATAGGGTAATCAGAGAAATAGATCCGCTTAGTCCAAAGGTTATTGACCAATCATTGTTTTATGCAACTAAGATAGGAGCACCTCTGTTTGCAACGACGAATGGGAGAATTTTCGCTCTCTTCATTAAGCCTAAAGCAGATGAACCATTTAGCATTGAGAAACATAGACTTTTGGTAAGGGAGGTAGAGCTGAAAGAAGAGTATGTGAATGAAATTCTGGATTTTGTTGCAAAATGGAAAGCCGGTATTCAAGTTACTAAGACTCCGGTAGACTGGACGTTTATAGTCAGGTTGAGAAGCTTTGTGGATTGGCTTTCAGAGCAGCTTCTCCCAGTCATCAAAAACGAGGCTAGAATAAAAGGCGAATTTTCAAGAAGGCTAAAGGAGCATGAAGAAAAAGTGGGGAAAATTAGTTTTGAAGCCTTTGCAAGAGAAGCGGCTTATCTGTTTATGAATAAGATTGTTTTTTACAAGATACTTGAGCGGCATTATCCGTTGGAGAAGCTTAGGGGTATGCTTGCACCGGATTCAAGGAAGTATATGGATGCACTTAACGAATACTTTAATAAAGCCATTGAAGTAACCGACGATTTCGAACCAATATTCTTAACAGGCGTTTACGATTATGTTCCTTTACCAAACGAGGAGTGGGTACTTGAAGAGATAAACGCGTTCATCGAGGACATGGAAAAATATAGGCTTGAAGAGGTTGGAAGCGATGTCGTCGGCTTCATCTACGAGAATTTAATCCCGCCAGAGGAAAGGCATAGCCTAGGGCAATTCTACACTCCTCCCCCTATAGCGGAGCTTATAGTTAAATGGGCAGTAAGAAATTCAGATGACAAGGTTTTAGATCCTGCGGTAGGAAGTGGGACTTTTCTAGTAAAAGCATACCAGAGACTAAGCGAGCTTAAAGCCAAACATGGAGAAGGATATCCTCACGAAGAAATCTTGAAACAAATTTATGCGTTAGACATTAATCCTTTCCCAGCTCACTTAACCGCGATGAACCTTGCTATGAGGGACGTAAGACGCCCAACAAGCGAGATGAACATTTTGGTTAGAGATTTCTTTCAATTGATGTATGGCCAAAAATACTTCGTTGCTTACTCAGTGAAGACCCCCAAGGGAGAAAGAGAGAGAAAAATACCAATACCTTTATTCGACGTTATAGTAGCTAATCCTCCTTATACGAGGTGGACTGAAATCCCGGATAAGACGAGAGAACTTATTGCAGGGGCTATTGGGGAACTCCTAAGAAAATATAACTTAACCGCTAGAGTGAGGCAGGGGGTGGAGCCTGGAATCTATATGCACTTCATAATGTGGGGGTTAAACTTCCTTAAGGAGGGCGGGAGGCTTGGAATGATAATCTCAGACAGCTGGCTTCAAACAGACTATGGTGTTGACTTTGGGAAATTCTTGCTGGACAACTTTAAGGTTAAGGCTTTAATCGACATCTCCTCAAGGGTCTTCCCTGTCCCGCTGATCGGAACATGCATAATACTCTTAGAGAAATGCAGTAGTAAAGAGGAAAGGGAGAATAATAGGGCCGTTTTCATGTACCTAGATGTAGAGAAGGAGGGGAGCTTTCAAGTTGAGGAAATTCTAGATGCTATTGAAAAACCTGAGCGTTATGAAGAAAAATACATGGTGAAAGTTGTTAAGCAGAGCGAAATAAGCAGGGAGCAGAAATGGATAAACATAATATTCGACACCGAAGGCATCTTGGAAAGGCTTAGAAAGAAGACTATTCCCATGAAAGAATATTTTGAGCCTTCCTATGGAAATGCTACATATCTATACCTTGCTTCAATAGGTAAAGTTCATGGCCCAAGAAATCTTGGTACAAAAGAATTCTTTTACCTTAACGAGGGCAAGGTCAAACAATGGGGTTTAAAGGATTATGCTTATCCTGCTCTAACGAGCTCAAGGTATGCGGTAAACTTTACCTTTACTAAAAAGGATTGGGAGGAAATTAGAGATAGGGGAGCAGACTGTTATTTGTTCATTTGTCATGAGAAGATGAGCGAGTTATCAAGCAGCGTTAGGGATTACATAAGATGGGGAGAAACGGAGTGTAGAACTCAAATAAGGGGGACTAGGGGAGGGGGGAAGGTCTGCAGTGAAGCACTTGCCTGCCAAGAAAGGGAAAAACTAGCGAGACAACCTAAAGGGGAAAGGCTCTTCTACGGATGGTATGATTTAGGAGGCGTGGAAAAAGCACCAATAATGGCAGTACGCCAATCACGATATAAGACAAGATTCATTCTATGTCAACACCCAATCGTTACTTATGATGCAATAATAACTTTTATTCCAAAAGTAAAGCTTTCGGAATCACAACTTAAAGCATTGCTAGCCTACTTAAACTCAAGCTTCGTTCAACTATACATAGAGTCTACAGGAAGGACGACAGGTGCAGTAGGCCCCATAGGATTGGAAGTGAAACATGCCCAGGAGATTCCGGTTATAGATGTTAATTCTTCGAGCAAAAATGATCTTGAAAGCCTTTCAAACCTGTTTGAAAAGCTAGAAAAGAGGGCTAGAGAGCTTGGAGGGGCAGATAAGCAAGAGAATGTAGAAAACCTTTGGAATAGCGTAATAGCTGAAATAGATGAAGAGGTTGCAAGAATATTGCAGCTTCCGAAGAAATTAGCAAGGGATTCGAGGATTCTAGCGAAGGCGATGATGAAGAGGAGGCTTTCTAGGACGGGGGAAACCTCTCCAGAAGCGATAAGCAGTGAAGAGGTAATTAAAATAAAGGTTCCTAAGAAAAGCATGAAAATGGAAGAAGGCGAAGATATTTCATCTCTTAAAGAGTGGTTCTAGCATTGTTACCAGCAGGCAGACAACATGTGCCTTTAATCTCCTGTAAAGAAGAATTGGCGCGCGTTAACCAGTACGTAGAGACAGTATTAAATTTATCTAATCAATAATCCCTTTTGGATAAGCTCTGCCATAAGCTTCTCCACAGCGTCGTAAACCATCTTCTCATTAACCGCACCCGTGCAAACAAGTTTTCCAGAAGCAAATAACAATATAACAACATCCGGATCATGCATCCTATAAATAAGACCAGGGAATTGTTCTGGTTCGTACATTGTTCTTTCTAGTGCTGTGACTGCGTGTTCGAGGTCTATTTTTC
>Ga0105163_1001380_pt1 | contig 12853 bp, 11 predicted proteins | sample JNZ110809AmetaG_FD_81531 | JGI IMG/M metagenome (GOLD analysis project Ga0105163, IMG submission 81531) | Hot spring microbial communities from Jinze hot spring, China to study Microbial Dark Matter (Phase II) - JNZ 110809A | ecosystem: Environmental > Aquatic > Thermal springs > Hot (42-90C) >... | reverse complement strand
GTAGCACTGTCAGCATACTCAACAGGAAAACTGTTACAATTGCAGCTGCCAATACTTTCGACAAGCGATATTTCATTCTTTTCTCCCCTCTCCTCTTTTTGCAAGATATTATGAAGTTTGTTTTAAATTTAAGGATTACGGAATTATCTTCTATTCTAGTAGGTGACAACAAATTTGGGAAAGTTATCCCATCTCTCTGAGAACGATGCAAAAAAAGGTTGGGAAAGTTTTTCGGGGGACTAACAGAGTTTTCCGAACTGTTTGGCAACGATCCACATGTCGACGCCGTCTACCTTGTTGTTGCAATCGAGGTCTGTGGGCCAGCATTCGGGCAGGTTAACCTTTCCGAAGTCCTTGGCGACACGCCACATGTCGACGCCGTCTACCTTGTTGTTGCAGTCAACGTCGCCAACAGCATACTTTGTGTCCAAAGCGTAGGCTAGGCGCCAATCAGGCGCTCCAGTAGTCTTTATGTAGAGTTTGATGGCGCAGTTACAGAAGGCTATCTTGTCCCACTTGTCGATGGTTGGCGTTAATAACTGATAACTGTATGGTGGCAGATTCGCTACCGAGCCGCTTGCAATAACCCATGTGGCTCCTTTGCTGTCTGTAAGCTCAACTTTATAGTCGAAGCTGCAAGCGGCAAATGCGTTGAAGTTTTGTAGTAGTATGGCTAGACCCTTTGTCTTGGTTATCTTGTTTTCTTGGCATCTAATGTATAACGCGCCAAGTTGCCCATCTGGAGAACCGGCGGTCCTAACAAAGTAGCCGTTGTTCCTGTTTAGTTTTATAAGGCCTTTTCCAATCATCGGGTCCCACCATTCGAACCAGAAGGGACCTGTGCCATAGAGCATTGTTAGTCCAGGCTTGTCTGGCGGCGGGTTGGGATGCGGCACCTTCCATGGCTGGTACTGTGTTGCAGCATTATAGTCGTCCATTGTGTCTGGGTTGTAGTCGCCCATGTAAGCTTCCCATGCCGTGCGTGGGAACTGGAGGGCCGATCCGGCGAACTCTAACAGTTTCCAGTAGCCGGTAGCGTTTACATAAAGCTCTATTAGATAGTCGTGGACAACGTTGTATCTAATAAGGTAGTTCCATATTGGCTCATACTCTGGCGGTGTGAGGCTTTCTAGGAACTCGAAGTTCCATGCAATGTCTTCGGCTGTAACGTGGTCGCCGTCCTGCCAGTACACGTCATTGCGTATCCAGAACTTTATAATCATGCCGTCGGTTACGCCTTCCTCTGGGCTGCTCCATGGCTCCATCTCCCAGCGGGTTGCAATCCATGGAATGTCCTCATGGGTGTATGGGTTGATGGAGATAAGACCATCGAAGATTCTTCCAAGCACTTGAACTTCATAGACCCATGAAGCTGTTATTGGGTTAAGGGTTGAGGGCGCGCCTGCATCATGCTCGTTAAGTGAGCCTCCTTCTTTCCAGAGGTGGGCGAAAGCCCACTTCAGCGTTGTGGGGGCGCTGCCATAGCCTCTTGAGTCAACCCATCCCTCAACTCCAGGCTTGTACAGGTTTATGTAGTTTCTTGAATATATTGGGAGGTATGGCAACAGGTACCACAGCTTCCACTGGGTTAGGAATACGATGGTCTTCATTTCTTCAATTTCAGTTATTAGCCTACTATAGGTGCATGTTGGGAACAACGCCTCTAAAGCCTCGCCAATTTTGAGGTTGATCGCGGTCTTTGTCTTGATTTTGACCCAGTACCTGCCGTATGGGTCTGTGCTCCACTCCAAAGTGTAGTGTGTCCCTTCTGTGAGCACCTCGTCGTAGACTCCAAGTCCATAATCAACATGTTCTACCTGAACCTTCACCGAAACTTGCGAAGCGAACGGCCCGAAGGGACCATACACTGTGTTGACAGGTATCGTTACCACCGGGTCTGGTCCATTGTTTGCAGCTAGCAGCTCCCAGTCTTTGAACAGCCAGAACTTTATTGTTCTAAGACATCTGTCAAGGCCGTCGTGCTTTAGTCCTGGGCTGTTGTCTCCGCCCTCGATATCAACGTCTGAGCAGAAGAAGTCGTATAGGTAGTCTGGGTCTCTGCCCAATCCCCAGCATAGGAAGTAAATGTCATGGTCTCTATTGTAGAATGTAACCAATATGAGTTGGTCGTAGCTGTTTGTTGCGTCGTCAATGAATAGGTAGTTCGGTCCTGTGGATGTTGCTGGCTTAATGTCTTCCACACCACAGAAGAACTTGTTCCACTGTTTACCATGCCTCATAGCAATTTCATAAGATGTTGGAGCAAGCCCGATGCCCGGAGGCATAAGCCAGAAGCCGTAGGCATCTTCACCTGGAGCGCTTATGTATCCTGCATAGCGGTCGCTCTTCCATGGACCAGGCCTTGTTCCATCCCAGAGGACCATTCCGTTGGGGCAAACCCACTTGTCATCTGTTGTGTGCGGTTGTCCATCTGGACCCTTATCCCACTGGAAGCCGGCTCCTAGGAGGACTTGCTCAGCTAGGGTCCAGTCGTTTGGATATGGTGGAATGTATGGGTTGAACCAAAACTCGTTGGCTGGAGGAACGCACTGGTCTAGCCTGACATTAATGTACCCGTAAATTTCAGGTATCCACTGGTCCTTTAGGCATCCGACAATTAGTTCTAGGGCCATTCTGAACTGGCTGAGGTTAAGCGGGTACAATGGGAAGCCAGGAGTTCTGCCGTGGTAGTTCCAATATTCGCCCGAACTTTCTGGAGTAGAGTCTCTACAGTTTACACCCAAATAGCACATGTGGAAGCCTGGATTAAAGCTCACCGACCAACTGTATGGAGGATTTTTTAAGGTTTCAACTTCCACAGTCCTTATTGCGCCATAGTACGTGTCCATCTCACAAGCCTTAGCCTTCTCAAGCGAATAGGTGTATGGATAAGCAATTACCTCATATAAAGTCTCCAACTGTGGATAATCCCAGCTGCTGCTTGGGCTTAATGGCTTAACCCAAGCAAAACCTAAGCCAATCCCCGAAATCAACAGCAAAGCCAATGAAACCAAGCCCATAAACAATTTTCGATCCATTTTCTCCTACTCCCTTCTCCATTTTCGCAAGTAAAAATACCCCTCACTCGTTTAAAAATTTTATGGAAGATTTTTACAGCGAACAAAATCACCAACGAAAACTCAAAATCAAAATCCCAAAAACTTAAATAAACCAATCTCTTATCCAAAAAGAGATGAGTAATGGGATTTAGATCTTATTTGATCAAAAGGTTAATATTGGGAGCAATCGTTCTCTGGATAGTTGCCACGTCCAATTTCATAATCTTCAGCATACAAACAGGAAACCCGGTTTACTATATTTTAAACTATAGAATGGACGAAACCCAAAAAGAGATGCTGCTCCAAGCGTACGGTTACTATGACCCCTTAATTATCAAATATCTCAAATATTTAAGAAACATGTTTTCATTCGGACTCGTCTACCCATATTTCGGAATATCAATAAAACTCGATAAAGGACAATACATAGCCCACGCCATGGTGCCTAGGCTAATCGTAACAGTTATGCTCCTTGGATTTGCACTAATAGGTAGGATAATTGTTGGCATACCAATAGGCATACTAGCAGCAGCAAAGAGAGGACGAAAATTGGATGTCGCAGCCGTAGGTATTTCACTCTTAACATGGGGCGTTCCAGCATTCTTCATTCAATTACTAGCCGTACTGTTTTTCGGCTACATATTAAGAGACTTATGGGGCATATACATTTTTCCAACGACGTTTAATCCACCTCGCTTTTCCTGGGACATTACGTGGTTCCTAGAAGCGGCAAGGCAAATGTCGCTACCAGTATTAACCCTTGTTGCCGTGGGATTCGGTTCATGGGTACTATATACAAGGAACTTACTTTTGGACGCACTAACCCAAGATTTTATAGCAACAGCACGTGCAAAAGGCCTAAGCGAACGAGCTGTACTATTTAAACACGCTTTCAAATGTGTCCTCCCCCCAATAACAACAATGATAACATTAGCAATACCTGGAGTTATTACCGGAGCAATAATAACAGAGTCGATCTTCGGAATAAATGGAATTGGAACATGGTACATACAGTCCTTACAATATGACATTGCAGACTACGGCATTGCTCAAGCAGTCTTATTCATCTTTGCAACCCTTGTAATTATATGTAACTTCATTGCAGACATATTATACGGTTTCCTAGACCCAAGGATACGAGTCGGTGTTAGAAGGTGAAAAACTTGTTAAAGAAACTCAAGAAAACTTTTCCAGCAAAAGGACTTTCCAGAAAAATCCTCATAAGCTCTATATTTCTTCTAATAGCTGCAATACTAACATGGGTGGCTGCAGCTTATGACCTAAGTCCAATTTTCAGGTTTGCAGGTGTACTTGAAGTACTGTTAGCATGCGTAATATCCTTAAACGCGATGATGATGCTCAGAGGAGAAGAAAACTTAGAAATAAGCACATTTCTAGCATTATGCATCGGCCTAACAGTAACATTGTACACATACGGGTCAAAATTAATAGGACCGTTATTTTTCGCCGGAATTCTCACGTTAGCAGCTGGAATGATAGGAATTTACACTTTCAAACCGACACGAAAAGCCATATGGCTCAGGAGGATTAAGGGCTTTTGGTTCGAGTACTCCCATAATAAAATAGGTCTCGTTGGACTAGGGATATTAATAATATTCATCTTTGTAGCTATCTTCCAAGAACCAATAGCCGCGCTTTCCTATCCGGATCCAGAAACTCCAGAGTTGGCAGAACATTTCGCAAAACCTAGCTGGATAGGATTAATTGATCCATCCGCAAGTAAGTTTCCACCAACACTAAGATATGATCTTTATTGGACAGTCTATAACATTACCCTTCCCGAGGGTGTTAGCATTATTCAAGAAACAGATAAATGGATAATACATTATACCGGAAGTAAAGAAATTGTTGTGGTATTAAACACATCATTTGAATATCCTTATGACCCCCCTTTCAGAGCAAGCTATGTTTTTTCATGGTCTGCAAACCCCGAAATTGTCGGGACAATAAGATATTCAATTGAAATAAACTTAACAACCCCCTCAGGGAAAGTGTATCCACTTTGGGATCAACATTGGTGGAAGTACAAGGCTGCAGTTTGCACTGAAAGAAATCCCAAGCCTCCACCTATATACTACCCCGGAGGACGAGACTACGAAGATTACTATCAAAACAAACCCTATCCATGGTCCCCTATCAATTACTCAAACATAAGACCTGCATATGGGATATACGCCGACAAATACGGCGGAAAAATCCCGACATGGACAGCAAAACAACCAGAAGAAATTGTTGACTACAGTGTGTCACGTTATCCACCAATAAGACTGGGCTACCCAGAATTTGAAACTAAAAAGATGATACGCGACCTTTTCTCTCCAAGCGGAACCTTCAAGCTCTACGCATATATAACATTCGTTCCACTAGCACGAAACGCCACATGTGAAATAACAATCTCAAAAATGACGATCAATGTACCAGGTCTAGTATGGGGTCTTCTAGGAACAGACTATATGGGCCGCGACTGCTGGGCAAGGCTAGTCTATGGAGCCAGAGTCTCAATCGCTGTTGGAATAGCAGCAGCATTGATAGGAACTATAGTGGGTTTACTTGTGGGCATAGTTGCAGGATATACCGGGGGTTTAGTTGATGAATCCATAATGCGTCTGGTAGACATAATGCTCTGCATACCCGTATTACCGTTGCTTATGGCGTTAGTAACTTTCTTCGGAAGAAACATAATGTACATCATCCTAATAATAGCAGTTTTCGGATGGCAGGGCTTATCCCGTCTCATCAGATCGCAAGTCCTTTCGTTGAGGGAAATGGCATTCATTGAGAGCGCCATTGCTTCTGGAGCGAATCGTGCTTATATCATGATAAGACATTTAATACCAAATGTTTTACCAGTAGCCCTGGCAGATTTCATCCTAAGTGTTCCAGGAGCGATATTATTTGAAGCAGCACTGAGCTATATAGGCTTTGGAGACCCTACAACTCCTACGTGGGGTAGAGAGTACTCAATAATGCAAGAAGTTGGAGGTATCTATGACCCCTCGACAGGTGTTTATTGGTGGTGGTTCCTTCCACCTGGCTTAGCAATCACATTACTATGCATAGCTTTCGTATTCGTTGGGCATGCCGTTGATGAAATTGTGAATCCAAGGCTAAGGAGAAGGCGGTAAGATGCCCATTCTAAGTGTCGAAAAATTAAAAATGTATTACCAGACACTTAGAGGATGGGTTAAAGCTGTTGACGATGTAAGCTTTGCCCTAGAGAAAGGAGAAACTATAGGACTTGCCGGTGAATCTGGATGTGGAAAAACAAGTGTGGCCCTTACTATCCTAAGATTGCTTCCCATAAACGCAAAGGTTGTAGAAGGGTCAATTTACTTTGACGGCATAGACTTGTTAAGACTAAGCCATGAAAAATTTAGAAAGGAAATCAGCTGGAAAAGAATCTCCACAATTTTCCAAGGAGCGATGAACGCTTTACATCCAACAATGAAGATAGGTGACCAAATAGTAGAATCAATTATAAACCACGAAAAAATAAGCAAAAAAGAGGCAAGAGAAAGAGCGGCAAAACTACTTGATCTAGTAGGAATTGGAGCCTCCAGAATTGATAGGTATCCACACGAACTAAGTGGAGGCATGAAACAACGTACAATGATAGCAATGGCACTTTCATGCAATCCCGACCTAATCATTGCAGATGAACCTACAACAGCACTGGATGTAATAGTTGCAGATCAAGTTATGAAAGTCATGAAAGAACTCCAACAAAAATTGAAAATATCGATGATAGTAATATCACATGACTTATCATTAATTGCTGATACCTGCGAGAAAGTGGCAATAATGTACGCTGGTAAAATTGTAGAGCAAGGCAATATCGTAGAAGTCTATAAAGAACCGTTACATCCGTACACACAAAAACTGATAAATGCTTTTCCCAGCGTTACTGGACCAAAAAAGGAGTTAACATCAATACATGGATTCCCTCCAGACCTTCTAAACCCACCACCGGGATGCAGATTCCACCCCAGATGTGAATATGCAATGTCCATTTGTAAGGAAATGGAACCATCAACAATTAATATAAACAAAGATCATATCGTAGCTTGTCATTTGGTGAAGGGGTGATACTATGGACAAAATAGTAGAAGTAAGAAATTTAAAAAAATATTTCCCAATAAAAATGGGATTTTTCAAAACTTTAATATCAAAAAAGCAGTTAGAAGTTCGTGCAGTTGATGGGGTTAGTTTCTATATAAAGCCAAACGAGATTTTTGGTCTAATAGGTGAAAGTGGTTGCGGGAAAACAACGACCGGAAGGTTAATAATAAAATTAATTGAACCCACGGATGGGAAGATATTCTTCAAGGGACAGGATATAACTATGTTGTCAGAAGAGGAAATGCGACCTTTACGTCGAAAAATGCAAATAATATTCCAAGATCCCTACGAATCTCTAAACCCTCGAATGACTATTTTTGATATAATATCTGAACCATTACATATCCAAAAGGTCGTAGAAAGTGATGAGCAAGCCTTGGACAGAGTAATGAAAGTTATGGAAGATATGGACCTAGTTCCTCCGGAAGAATTTCTTTATAGATTTCCTCACGAGGTAAGTGGAGGTCAAAGACAGAGAGTTGCCATTGCAAGGGCCTTCATTCTTGAACCAGAGTTCATAGTGGCAGACGAACCAGTATCCATGCTTGATGCGTCGATAAGAAGCGAGGTATCTAAACTAATTTTGAACTTGGTCGAGAAATTCCATGTGTCATTCCTCTATATAACACATGATATTGCTTTAGCTCGCTATATGTGTAACCGCATTGCAGTTATGTATTTAGGGAAGATAGTAGAGGAGGGACCAACAGAAAGTATAATTCAAAATCCATTTCACCCATATACCGCTGCATTAATCGCCGCAGTCCCTGTTCCAGACCCTACAACGAAACGAACAAAGATTGTGTTAAAAGGCGAAGTCCCAAACCCCATAAACCCACCACCGGGATGCAGATTCCACCCCAGATGCCCCTATGCGCAAGAGTTGTGCCAAAAGAGAGAACCCCAGTTAATCGAAATGCAGAAAGAAAGATACGTTGCATGTCACTTCCCCCTAGGAAAATAATACGTCTCACCGATTTTTCACCTTTGAAAATACATAAAGAATTATTTCTGGAACATTCACGCCAGGAACTACACCACTTATTAATATCACCCACCATACAGGGTCCATAAACACCGCTAGAATAAATGGGGAAAAAAGGACCATTATTATCAAACAAGAAAAAATTATTATTTTTAAACGGTATTTATTCTTTCCGCTTTCTAAATTTTCAGTAGGCTCCTCCTCTATTTCCTCTTCTTTCTTTAGATAAAAGAAAAACTTTAGTGGTAGGACTACCAAGATGCAGAGTAAAACGAAAACCAAATACATCACTATCGCAACCCAATCTCGTGATAAAATAATTAAACCTAAAGCTATCGAAATTCCTGAAAGAACCCCGCTGAAAAGAACCCATTTACCCCCGAAAGGATATTCAAAATTCAAATTACGCCCTCAAACTTTATTATTTCGGTAGAAGTACTCGAAGCAAGTTTGTAGGACGCAAGTCGTACAAAGCGTGCTCCCCACTCATGCAACGGCACATCATACAACCAAAAAGTTATTTTAGCATGCCATGTCCCATAAGGCTGCAACTCATGTCCATTTATGCGAATAGTCATATTCAAAACAATTTGTGAATATGGTGGTAGTTTTTGGGCAAGTCCGTGAGGAAACCACAAATTGCCACTGCACACAAACCCCAAATCATTCAAATAAAGTTCCACCCATACTGAACCAACTCGAAGTGAAAACTCAGTAGGATTTATGAAACAGAACGAGGTTTTGATACTGTCCTTTTCAATGCGCATTTCATTTATTTCAACCTTGACCGCTGACGCTACTTCATAAGCCTTCAAATACAGAAAGGAACAATAACAGATTAGAGAAACCGACACTACAGTTAAAAATAGAAAGAATGTTAGCGATAACTTCTGAACCAATTTCATAGGAATCCATCTTAATAACAGAAGATCAAAAGATATAAGTTTTTATAAGCCGCACAAATACAATTACAATTCATTAATAAAACGGAGTGGAAACGTTGGTGAAAAAAATCTGGCTACTAAACTTCAAATTTTTCTCGGAAAATCTTATTATAGATTTTCTAATCACAATTGCATTAAGCATTAATTTTACATGTGGTTTCGTCTTGACAATGATTTTAAAAACAGATATCGCGTACCTACTTTTAATATCATTTTCCTCCAGTCTCTTTGCTGGGATACTTTTTAAAAGTCTTGCAAAGGGCATTATTTGCGCTTGCGTTTCGATTATTCTCAGTCTAATTCTAAGCGTGACATTATTCTCTCTTCCAGTTTTATCAGAAGGTGTGTTTATATTCGCAGCTCTTTACCCACTGCTACGTCTAATAATATTTGTTATTTTTTTATCAATTCTGGGAATAATATTTGGACATTTAATTGGTAGTTATTTTGCTTAACGGTAAAATTCATTCTACGTTTAAAGTCTCATCCATTTTCTTTTCAATTTCTTGTCGCGTTTAGTTTTTAATAAATATAAATAAAGTGTACACCCAATAATGGCTAAAAAAACGATGCCAGCTAAAATAAAAGTAGCATCTGGCGACGAAGTCCATAAATTCGTTCTTGTAATTCTCCAAGTTATAATAGAGGTGCTGATAGATGTTTCAGTTGATATATTGTTTAAAACTATCATCTCACAAAGGAAACCTGTAGCTCTGTCCCAATAAAAGTCTATAATAGTCTTGTTCCAAACACCACTCTCCAACCTTAACTTATTTACCATTCGGGTAACCCCCGCATATTCCTTAAAACCGGAGGCGTTTATTACAGGAGCCCCGGGATCCTCAAAAATTCTATCGCCTTCTCTTAAGTTTGCAGCTATTATTTGGATACTTAAATTGCCTTTCCCCGTTCTTACATCCCCTATATAAAAACCAATTTTTTTGGTTCCATTTTTATAATAGATTTCTTCAACAATTTTTACTGTTGTTCTATTCGAAACTTCTTTTACTTCAACTTTAATATAGTCTATATTTTTCGCTTCTTCCACGGCCTTAGGAATGGTAGCTTGAGGCGATGAGGAAGTCCACTTAATACTAAACTCATACTCCGCCCATTTACCGACCTCAACGCCAATTTCATAAGTAGCGCTAAGACTTGGTTGAAAAAATAAAAGTAACGAAACCACGGTTATTACTATGATGCTTAAACGCAAATGATCATCACCGAGGATATTTATTTCTAAAAATAGTTTAGAATCTATTAAATATAAATTGCACTAACCTTTAAAACTAATTAACACCCATTGGAATAGAAGATATAAGCCAGCTCATCATGGTACGAGTAGGAGAGATTACTATTGGGCGAAAAAAAATATCGATGCAAATATTGCCTTTCAGAATTTCAATCTATTGAAGAATGCAAATTTCATGAAGAAAAATTGTGTCATTTGAATCCAAATCAATTAAAGGACCCAAACCCGTTTGCCTTCATTAGATTCATAATAGCTTCTACGTTAATAGTTACAGCAATAGCCTTTTTAATTTTGAGCCCAATCATAATTTATCTTGTCCTCCTATCTTTTTTCCCTACACCAATCGGATTAGGGATTTTTTTAGTTCTTATTTTGGGTCTGCCAACGTTTTTTGCAATAGTAGTGAATTACCTTAAAAAGAATGATGAAAAATAGAAGACGATTAAGTATATTGAATAACATAATAATACTAATCCGCTTATTAATCGCAGTTTCGATTTGTGTCTATACGAAATTCTAACCAATCTTGACAGGGAACCGGTTACAACTCCAATTATTATAAAAGGAAACATGACACCCAAGCAAAAGGCTAGCACAATTATAGTGAAATCAATACTTAATATTAATGGAATTATGGCGAAGAAGAACGGGACGATACATGGATCTAGGAAGTAGAAGAGAAAACCCACTACAACCATTCCTGCATAGGTCTCCGCATACTTTTTAGCAAATTTTTGAACCAGCATTTTTGTTCCAGCATCTTGTTGTTTTTTGAATAGAGGGAGGAGGGTAATATTAATGCCGATTGCGTTAAGTCCAAATAAAAATGCGAAGATGCACACAATTATTGTCATTATTTTCTGAAATGGCACTATAATAAATAAAAAGATTGCCAGAGTGCTAGTTAATAGCGCAGCTAAAAGAAAACCCGTGCCAAATGTTAGTATTTTTGTAAAGCTCTCCATAAAACTTGCTGTTTCTCCTAGTGTATAGCTAACTAAAAACGATAGGAGAGTGAGAAGACATGGCGAAAATGTCTCAAAGAAACCGAAGATAAAAGCCAAAAAAATGTTTCCCACAAAGTATAATCTATCGGTTTCGCTTTTTGTGTTTAAAACATTAATTCCAAATGAGTACTCATTGTTTTCCCTGTTTAAGTCTCCTTCCAGTTCCACCACAGCTCTTATTATGTAGTTCCCTGAAGTTAAGTCAGCTAAGTCAATGGTAAAAACTTTCGAAAAAGTGTATCCCGGATTTAAATACACAAGCTTCTCTACTATTAATGAATCGTTTAGGAGAATTTTTAAGGTAAATTTTTCGGCTATTGTTCCATGGTTTTTAACGAGAACTGTTATGTTTACTTGTTCTCTGTTGGTTGCCCATGTCTTAGATGGCCTAATTTCTAATACAGCGATGTCATGTATACATGTCGAACCAGTCTCGCTGGTTTTGATTTCGACCACTCCAGCGTTGTACAAGTTGTCATTAATATTCACCTCATTTTCCACGGGAATAGCATAAATTGTTAAACTGTAGCGTCCCTCACCAATTCTTGTAGTGTTTATATAAAAGGAGAACACTCTTTCAGCTCCTGGTTCTAGAAGTTTAACATGCAATTCTTCAACAACGGTGGAGTTAAATAAGACGGTTATGTTAAACGATTCGGATTGTTTTCCCTTGTTCCGAACTGTTGCATTTATGTTTAGGATATCGCCTTTCAAAATACTTCGAAAGTTTACCGTGACATCAGATATAGCAATGTCATGTTTTTGCGCTAGGTAGTAATCAATTATACGTCTCAACAGTGTTTCGTCAACAAATTGGTCTCCACCCTTCAGTATAACTTCTCCATTTACAACTATGGTGTTCCAATCTAAGGGATTAAGATTATAAATTTTTATTTTCTCCATGCCTTCTGGAGAATACCAGTAAATGCGCTGAACTTGAACAGTGCTTTCATAATCGCGTTTAATCCTATCTATCACCATACTGTTATGCACGTAAACTTGATAGTAAATTTCCCATTCTGGGCATGTTTGACATGGTTCGTAGTATAGAAACTCCACTGACACGTGTGAACTGGCTTGCGTGGAATTAATAAAAATAGTCAAAACAGCACATGAAACTATCGCAAACATCAACATTGACTTAAGGTTCATCTTGATTGCTAAATGAGATTAGACGATCTAATAAGGATTGTTTCTAGACGAAATATGGGAAAAAGCATGAAAACGAAAAATCACCGATAGAAAGCCTTTTCTTTTTCAAGTTTCAGCTATTTTCTTCAGTTGTTTTTGGTACATTTCGATTATTTCGTTTGTTGTGGTTGCGTCTTCTGCTGCTTTGTCGTGTCTGTAGTTGCCTGTGAATCTTGGGAAGCGTATGGCTAGGCCGTTTCCTTGGCGGATAGCGTTCATGGCGCATGTGTGGATGGGGCTTAGGGTTATTTCTGCGCCTAGGACTTCTATGACGG
>Ga0105163_1001376_pt1 | contig 12888 bp, 13 predicted proteins | sample JNZ110809AmetaG_FD_81531 | JGI IMG/M metagenome (GOLD analysis project Ga0105163, IMG submission 81531) | Hot spring microbial communities from Jinze hot spring, China to study Microbial Dark Matter (Phase II) - JNZ 110809A | ecosystem: Environmental > Aquatic > Thermal springs > Hot (42-90C) >... | reverse complement strand
TTCAATTTTGCCCGTTTTGGCGTTTATGTCGAAGGTTATGGGTCCAGCTACGCATGTTTCGGGTTTTACTGGATGCACGATGCATTTGCGTGTGGTTTTGTCGTAGAATATGCAGTAGCCGTCTGCTGTTTCTCTTGGAAAAGTGTATTCGGCGTGCACAAACGGGTTATCAATATTAATGCCATGGATCTCCAAATATTCCAGAATTAATTTTTCCCGCTCCGCTGTTATGGGTGGTCTAGCATCCCGGCAACAGTTTATCTTACATGAACCACAGATGTCAAAGAAGTTTTTCTGTCTCTCCCCTTCATTTTGCAATCATGGCATCCCCTAGAGGAACGGCTCATTGTTTTCTAGACATTTTAAAAGTTTCGAGTAAACATCCACGATTGCCTCGTTTAAGTCGGTTTTCTGCATCCTAACAAGAACCCTCTCTCTAATAGCATCAGACAAGTTTCCATGTTCAATGCGCCTCTCTATTAATTGGAGGTACTCCTTCTCCTCGGGTGTGGCGTTCTCCCAAGCAATTTTCATAAAGTATCTGCACACATGTCTGGCTGTCGGCCCGCTTGGATGGAACACCTTCGCCTCTAACCCATATTTTATAATGGATTTAAAGTCTTCAGCTAAAACTTCCGTAGGCAAAAGGGGCGATGATGGTGCGGTTTCCATCAAGCCTCTGAGGAGCGCCCTTATGAAACAGCTGAGAGCCACATCGGATTTTATGCATTCCTGTTCATCCATAACCCGAATTTCCAAGGCTTTTCGATCAAAACGTATCGTTACGCCTCTCGAGTTAACCCAGTCCTTATTTAGGATGCATGGGTGAGCACCCGCCTTAGCCAAGTCGCTGGAGTAGTGCCCAATAATATCCCGTTTATACTGCTCAAGGGATTGAATGTACTCTGGAACAACTTTTCCAGTTATGGATGGCACTTCCTTCTGATTTTCCATGTAAAAGTGAAGGCGATTATCTACATATTCGCCTAAACGCCCCTCATAAATTGGGGAGGAAGCCGAAACCGCCGGGAGATAGGCGCAGATGTTCGCCAGCAAATTATGCATTAAAACGGCTTTGCCTTCACTTGAGTATGGAAGGTTAAGCTGAAAGCTTTGGATGTTAAGCCATCCGTGCTGTTTAAGGTTGAAGATTCGGCTGAACGCCTCATAAATCTGCCTATGGCGGTGTGGCCAAATCGCTGTTTCCCAAAGCCTAAGCGTTGGATGCATCCCCGTTCCCAAGAGCCTTGCGCCATAACGGCGTTTAAGCATGTCGCTAAGCCTTAAAACCGCCTCATGCATTGTCTTCTCGAAGACTCTCGGCGACCTAAAGGGCTTGTTGGACTTAACTTCCATAACGTGGAGTTGAAGCTCCTTACCAAAAGTGAAATTGCTAAACTCCACAAAATTTACAACCCTTCCATAAACATCTCTTATGACTTTGTCAACTATGGGTAGAGGTCTCAAATTTTCATCAACAAGCGAAAACTCATGTTCTGGACCAAGAACCTCTAGGGTTCTATACGTACAGACAGACCTCTTTTGGAAAGTTTGCTATGGCCCAAAATATAAGCTTATAGTTTCAAGTCAACGAAGCCTTTCAGAGGCAACAGTTAATTTTAAATATGTTGAAGTGTTTTAGCGATTTTCTGTTGTCTGGTGTCTCCTGTTTGCTGGTCGTCTCAAACATAAATCTGAAAACCAACGTGCCCACAACAGAACCCTCAACATTCCTCAAGTCTTCTGTTAGGGACTTTATTCTCAACATAAACAATGACTACCGGTACATGAGGACGGGCTACTATGTCTCGCTCCACGCCGAAATCCTAGGCAACGATGTTATTCCAACGACAGAAAACGCCGTGGACGCCTATAGGCCACCAATCCTACTGACTAGGGCAGCGAAGAATGGGATACCCATCGCGCCATTTATGGTAACGGACTCTGCAAAGCAGATAATGGCTGAATTCGCCTTTCCAGTTGCGCTTTTCCCCGTCAACCCATTCTCATTTAATGGCTTCCAGACAGCCAAAAATAGAACCGCCTTATACAAGGCTGTTAAAAGCCTAAGCATGAACTACCGCTATGTCGTCTGTGCCCAGCCGCTTAAAGGCGAAATTTCATCTATTAAGTCCTTCTTTGGCGAGTGCGCTTTAGAAGATCCCAGGGTTAAAGCCGTCGCCAGAAAAGTTTATGAAGTTTTCCAGATTCCAGTGTGCAAACTGTATGTCCAACGCCTTAATGGAGAGGCTCGCCTATGCGGGCTTCAACCTTTAAAGATGGAGGAACTTCAGCCCTCCGACATTGATTTGCTTTCTAAAATGGTTTCCCGGTTTTCCGGGAAAGGATGGTCTGATTGACGCGGATAGCATGTTTTGTTGAAAAATACAATTTCTCCAATTCAAGGGAAGCGGAAGCCTTGCAAAGCTTCAGGCAAACAGCTGAAAAGCTGGGACACGAGTTTCACTTCATATTTAGGAATGGGCTTTCCAAAATTCCAGAGTATGACGCCGTCTTCATTAGGGCGACTACGGATCCCCTCTACACGGCTTACGTGGTCTCGAAAACGGCTTGGGAGCTTGGCTTAAGGGTTGTTGATGACCCTATTTCGATTAAGATTTGCGCCAACAAGATCCACCAGTATCGCCTTTTCGAAAAATATGGTGTGCCCTATATCCCCACAGTCTTCCTCAGCAGGGAGGAATTTCATCATAAACAGATTGCCGAGATCTTCGAACTTTTTGGAAAGCCTGTCGTGATAAAGGCGCCCTACACGAGTTTCTCGAGGTACGTGGAGAAAGCCTCTTGTGAGACAAGTTTCCGCGATATTGCCAAACGCTTCTTCAGGCGGTCAGACTACATTGTTGTGCAGAAGTTTATGCCATCCCGCTTTGACTGGCGTGTAGGCGTATTAAATGGCGAAGTCCTGTATGTGTGCAAGTACATGATGCCAAAGGGTAAATGGAAACACGGCGTAAAAAGACGTGGAAAACCAAGCTTCATATGGGGAAGAACCGTCACCCTAAAACGGGACAACGCACCCCAAAGGCTTAAGGAGACAGCTCTAAAAGCCTGCAGCATTATCGGGAAGGGATTGTATGGTGTTGATATTAAGGAGGTTAATGGCGACTATGTGGTGGTTGAAGTCAATGACAACCCAAGCATATACAAGGGGCAGGAAGACCTCCGCGACAAGGACATATACGAGAAAATCTTAAGATTTTTGGCAGAATGACTCTATGAGAAAATAGCACAGTATATTAGGAACAGCGTCAAGCCCGCTATCCCAAGAATTACTCCCATCCTCTTTGATTCTCTACCAGTCCTTATGTGCCTCATTCCCTCCCTTGCAATAACCGGATTAATCCCTGCTCCCCTTATATACCGATACTCAGACAAGGGGAGGACGCTTACAAAACCTATGCCAATTAGAATGAGCGTTCCAATATAAAAGCCCAGCGGAGGGCCTCTAGAAAAGGCTTTGCTGCAAAAATAGCGTATAATAGCGCCACAGAAGTTATAATCGCTAAAGCACCAATCAAAGCCGGTAGGTAAAATCTGCAGAGCTCCTTCAGCTGCTCCTTAGAAATCATATCTCCAACTTCATTTGAGTCTATGTCCCGTGGGCATTTAAGTTTTGGGGTTTTGACATTTTAGCCCCATGGACGTGCACAGCTGACATTTCTCAGTGTCAAATTCCGGGTCCAATGTTTTATGCATGTTGCATAGCAAGCCCTTGGCGCGGGAGACCATACAGATTTCGCAAAACTTTATTGTGAAGTCTTTGTGGGATAACCCCCCCTTTGCTAAGGCTTCCGCTAACTCCTTAATCAACTTTTCAATTTCTTTGTCCCTTTCTAGGTTTAGGGCTTTTCCTCGCATTCTTCTATTATAGAGGCTTATGGCTGGCTGGCTTAAACCCAGCAGTTTGGCAGCTTCCACCTGTTTTAGGCCATATCTTGTCGTCAATTGTTTAGCTAAGGCTGCCCTCACTGGTGGAAGGAGGCCCTTCACGGCGACTTCGCAAGGCAACAGCATTTTGTTCATTCCTCTTTGTAGTATTTTTGGGGAAAGGCATAAATATACTTTATTACAATTGTAATAATGTGAATGGCATGATTGAAAGAAACATTTTAAAACTGGCCGAAAACGTTTACTGGATTGGCGTAAGAGACTGGAACCGCAGGCTCTTCGACGCTTTAATACCACTTCCAAAAGGAACATCCTACAATGCTTATCTCGTAATTGGCGAAACTGGTAAAGCCCTAATAGACACGGTTAACCCCGGTTTTGAAAACGAACTTGAAGAGAAAATCCATGGTTTAGCGAGTCCAGAGGAGCTGGATTATGTTGTTATGAATCATGCAGAGCCAGATCACGCTGGCACAATACCATATGTGCTGAGGATTGCGCCGAAAGTAAAGCTTGTAGCCACAAGTAGAGGGGCAAAGATGGCTCAAATCTACTATCATGTTCCACAGGAAAGAATCAAAATAGTGGCTGACAACGACACCATAAGCCTGGGCGACAAAACCCTACGCTTTATCGAGGCGCCCATGCTTCATTGGCCAGAAACCATGTTCACCTACCTCGAAGAGGATAGGATACTGTTTCCATGCGATTTTTTCGGCGCCCATTTGGCTAGCGGTGTCTACAGCGATGAAGTCGAGGACTATTTGGTGCATGCTCAGCGATACTGGGGTGAAATAATGATGCCTTTTAGGGCTATGGCGCAGAAAGCCCTAGAAAAAGTTGCTGGTCTTGGTATTCGCGTCATAGCGCCAAGCCACGGTCCCATCCACAGGAAGCCAGAGCTCATCCTAAGCGCCTATAAGCGATGGGCTGCCGGTGAAACCCGCTTAAAGGCTGTTATAGCCTACGTTAGCATGTGGAACAGCACCGACACCATGGTGAAGCAGATGGCTGAAACACTAGTTTCAGAGGGTATAGAATTGGCTTTTCACGATTTGACAGTTGCTGATGTTGGCGATTTAGCCAAAGACCTTGTGGATTCAAGAGCCATTGTGTTGGGCGCCCCAACAGTTCTGGGCGGAGCCCACCCATTAGCTGTTTACGCCACATACCTCTTCAGGGCGCTGCGTCCACCAACAAAATTCGCCGTAATCCTTAGCTCCTACGGTTGGGGTGGAGGCGCAATAAAGCAAATTCAGGAACTGCTTAAAGACTTCAATATTGAGATTGTAGGCGCATTGGAGGTCAACGGTCCACCAACAGAGGAGAATTTGCGTCAGATTGTTGAATTGGGCAGATTTCTAGCCAAAAAAGTTAAGGAGGAAGGAGCCTAAAATGGGTGGAATAACAGAGGAAGATCGCAAAAAAGCCCTCAAAGAGATTCTCAGACAATTACATGCCGGCGTTCCTCCGGAACAAGTTAAAGAGCAGTTTAGGCAGTTCCTTGAAGGTGTAAGCTCGCTGGAAATCGCCAAAATCGAACAGGAACTCATAAGCGAAGGCATAACCCGCGAAGAAATTCAAAGGCTCTGCGACGTGCACTTAGCCATATTTAGGGAACAATTGGAGAAGCAGAAGCTTGAAGCAGCGCCAACAAGCCCTCTTGGCATTCTCTTTGAAGAGCACAGGATGCTCCAGCAGATAGTTCAAAAACTGGTTATGCTGACTGAAAAGGTACGGGCTGCTGAGAGCCTTGAAGCTGCAAAAGAGGCGCTAGGACAGCTTAAGCACATTGCTCAAGAGTTTCTGGACGCTGAAAAACACTATTTGCGGGAGGAAAACGTTCTCTTCCCCGTCTTGGAGAAGCATGGAATAACCGAACCACCAGCCATAATGTGGATGGAACACAACCAGCTTAGGGAAAAGAAAAAGCAGCTCAGAAGCCTACTGGAAAACGCTGTAAACATGGGCTTCCAAGACTTTAAAAGGCAACTTGGCGAACTAGCCAACGCCATAAACAGCGCCCTAAACAGCCACATTTTCAAGGAAAACAACATACTATTCCCGGCAGCCCAACGCGTCGTCACGGAAAAAGAGTGGATAGAGATGCGAGCGGACTTCGACGAAATTGGCTACTGCTGCTTCACTCCAGAACACTTAATAAAAAAGCCAACCGAAAAACCAGAGGTTGAAGCTAAACTCATGGCTGAAGGTGCATTGCAGTTTGAAACTGGAACATTGACAAGGGAAGAGGTTGAAGCCATTTTAAACACTTTGCCGGTAGATATAACCTTCGTGGATAAAGACGACGCCGTCAAATTCTTCAATAAAGCTGAAAAACGCATATTCGTGAGAACAAAAGCCATTCTGGGCAGAAAAGTGCAGCTTTGCCATCCACAGAAAAGCATTCACGTAGTCAACCGAATTCTAGAAGCCTTCAAGAAAGGCGAAAAGGATGTGGCGGAGTTCTGGACACAAAAGGAAGGACGCATAATCCACATAAGGTATTTCGCCGTAAGGGACAAGGACGGCAAATATTTGGGCACGATGGAGGTAACCCAAGACATAACCGACCTAAAGAAAATCGAGGGCGAAAAACGCCTTTTAGACTGGGAAGGCTAAAAGTTGAAGACAGCCCTATTCATTTGCGTGGAGAACAGTTTCAGAAGCCAAATTGCCGAAGCTTACTTCAACAAATATGCGCCTGAAGGCTGGACTGCCACAAGCGCTGGCATAAAACCAGCCGAAAGAGTTCATCCTAATGCTGTTAGGCTTATGCTTGAGGAGGGCATAGACATAAGCCACAAAAAACCCAAGATGCTTAGGAGGGAGCTTCAGGAAAAGGCTGAAATAGCCATAATCGTCTGTAGCGGCAGCCTCTGCCCAGTGGTCTACACGAAGCATGTAGAAGAATGGAATATGCCTGATCCAGCCAAAATGCCGCTTGAAGAGGCAAGGAAGATTAGGGATGCCATAAAAGCCAAGGTTCTAGATCTAATTGAAAGGCTGAAAACTCAGCAGAAAACCTAAACAATCTCCCATTTTTCCTTTAAAGCTCTTTCAACTTCCTCCCTTATAATGTAGCCAGCTATATGCAGGATAGGTTCTTTTGCTTCTGGGTCAACGTTCATGGTGGCAGTGCACGGATAACTATGATGCGCCTTCGCAATGGCATCGTACAAGCTCTCCCTTTTTGTTTCGATACCAATGAGTTTTCTCGCCACATACCATGTGGAACCGCATGGGGCACTTCGCTTAACAACAACAGCTTCAATTACTTCGCGTTCACCCCTCTTAGCTGTGGAAACCTCCAGCTTTGGGCGGCCCACACCGAGCTCTAAGACAAAACGTGAGATCAGCGGCTTGTCTCTGGATGGCTTCAGCGAACAGAAAGGTTTCGGAAACGCATATTCCAAGCCCAGTTCCATGCAGCGCTCTTCCATCTGCCTTCTTAAGCCAGAAGGGACCTCATTGAAGTCCTCGATGGGCACGATTAAGCCTTTAACACCCGCCCTTTCAAGACGAACGGGCAGTTCAAGAAGCAAATCCTTATGTAGGCCAGAGGCCACACACAAATCCACCTTTGGAATGGTTTTTGGCATATAATTCTCCGGCTTTTCGATGAAGGCTGGCAAATCTGAGGGTTTTGGAAGCTCTATGGCCGCGCGGATGTTGCGCACATGACTGTAAACGCCATACTTGCATGAGTCGCAGTATAGGCCACAAGCCTTGCAGAAGCTCGGGTCGTTTATTAGATTCCTTATTACGCGTTCGGCGAACTCGCCGCTGTAAACGAAAACTAACGTCAAAAGCTCTTTTTTGCCAGCCAGACTTCACACCCTAAAACGCTGGAGCGGCTAGAGCACATATTCCGAGCGGCGGGCAGCCAGCAAAATATGCTCTAAGAAAACTTCCTCTGGAACAGCTCCAAGAAACTCCACTTTCTCATTTATGACAGTTTTCGGGACGCCCATAACCCCGTATTTGTGTCCAATGTGAGGAAACTCGCTCACATCAATCACATCAGCCCTAACCATGTCGCTTTCAACGGCAAATTTGAAGGCTAAACTCGCCACGGAAGGACAGTATGGACAAGTCAACGTCACAAAAACTTGAATGTGCACGGGCGCCTTCACGCCCTTAAGTTTCTCCCTAGTTTCCTCGGAAAGGTCCGCCCTGCCCCGTGAAACGCTTGTTATGCCCTCCAAGAAGGTTCCAAATTCGTAGCCATAGGGCAAACCGTAAAACCTCAAACCATAATCCTTAACGCCCACAATAGCAATGGCTGGAACCTTATCCACGCCATAAGCCCTAGCCTTATCCACGTCAGCCGCAAAATCATAAACCTCAACGCTTATCTTGTCGCTTAAACCAGCCAACTCCTCCACAAGGCTCCGTGTCTGCGCGCAATAGGGACACTCGAACTTCTGCGTGAAAACAACAAGCTTAACGGGATTCACAAGCCTATGAGCCAGCTCCTCCCTCAAATGTTCCCTATGCTCCTCAGAAATCATGCCAACCACCCACCTAACGCCTCACCTCAATCTTAATCTCCTTCCAATCTTCCCTAACACCCCGCAGGGCACTAACAGCCCCAACAACAGTACCACCCAAGATCTTAACAACAAACTTGTTGAGGCTGATCTCCTCCCCATCAACAAAAAGCTTCACATCCACCACAACCACCACCCCAAAATAGCCCACACAACGTAAAAAGCTTTTGCAAAATCATTACACAAAAACAAAAATAACCTCAACCACCTCTTATCTCCCGCAAACCCTTACTTTTTCTGCATGCAGCATTGCCAAGTTGTTATTCTTTAACTTTGGATGTTACATTACGTATTTGTCTTGGTGAGTCTTTTGTTTTGTGTGAATTATGCTTTGATTTTAAATCTTTTGAAAATTTGTTCCACAAAACGCGACATCCTTTTTATGCTTGGTAGATCATCGAAAGAATCTGCTATACAATCAATCTGAAGTGTCCAAAGTTCTTCTCCCTCAATTATTTCAATGTTGAATTCTTCAAGATATTCTTCAAAGTATTCAAGTTCTTCTGGCAGTTGATCGACATCCCACGGTATTGTCTGAATATATCTCTTCAAACTATCTAACGCGCTCTTTCTATTTTCTTCTGCTTCCATGTATGTGAAGGTTGTGAGGCGCTTACTCCCATTTTGTATAGTAATGTCAAACGCGTCAATCTTGAAGTTGCAACCTGCTAAGGCGCTATAAAAAAGCCGCATATAATTTTCGTCTAAGTTAACCTCAAAATCCTCAAGTATATACAGTCCCTTAGCGTCCATTTTCTCAAGAACTTTGTTAAAAAGGCTTAAGGAGTGAAAAGCAGCATCAATTATATGTGCCAGAACATTCTTGAGGTTCACAGGTGCTTTATAACCGTCCTTTAGATTTGTAATCCATCGGCTATTCATGCTGATTATTTCCAGTATATCTTTAATCGCGTCTTGCACACCCTTGTCATAATAATTGCTTAAAGCCGCTAAATTTTCATAAGCGTCGTCAGCAACCGTTAAGGAAATTCTTTTGACCATAGCATCATCAAAAAATTAAAAATGTTTGGTGTAAGATTATTAAGTTTTTGAACATATATGGAACAGACGATTCATACGAATAAGAATCTAGGTTATTTAACCCCTTTTTATCTGAGGAATCTTAAATGTAAAGTGAGAGCAATATTCGGCGAATATCACTATGGAGAGTTTCATGTTAAAGTGGCCTTTACATTCAGAGGAAATCAAAAGCCTAATAGCGGAAGGCTTTGAATATGTATGTGAAAAAGATGGCTTACTATACTTCAGGAAGCGCAAATGAAAGTTTAAAAATGTGCTGGATTAGGAAAAATGTGCGGGGTTGCCCTAGCCTGGTAGGGGGCAGGCCTGCTAAGCCTGTGGCCGATTTCGGCCGCGCGGGTTCAAATCCCGCACCCCGCGCCACCGAGAAAACTTAATTAGCTCTAATGATTTCTTTTCTTTTGGTGTTTACAACCAGCCCTGGTAGTATAGCCCGGTCTAGTATAGGCGGCTGTCGCCCGCCCGACCCGGGTTCAAATCCCGGCCAGGGCGCCACACTTTTCATTTTTAGAGTGATTTTGAAAAAAGATATGAGTGTGAAATGTTTTCATAGTTTTTGATGGCTTTGAGCTTTTCATATAGGCGTAAGGACAATGCTTCGCCTAATGTTTGGTTATTTGAGGTTCTGAAGGATTCTGGTTTGGCTGCCGACATGTATTATGATGAAAGTCAGGTTGTTGTGAAGGCTTCTCGGAGTGGTTTATGTGTTGCATGTAAGGGTTCGCGTTTTCTATGTGGTAAGACGCGTTGTCCAATTATTGTTAGGGCAAACTATTTTCTGAAGAGTGTTCCGTTAATGCAAAGTGAAGATATTGCCGGGGCTTCTCCGCCAAGCGTTTTCGTAGGCAGGATTGGCTACCCGTATGTTTATGCTGGGCCTCTTGTTCCACCAATTCAGGAGGATACGAGCCTTTATGATTTGCCGGAATTCTGGTTTGGAAAGTCTATAGATGAAATTGTCGGTTTTCGCTCCATGCTTATTCGTGGAAAGCATCGCGTTCACGTGCAAAAATTTGAAGAAGCTGGAAAAATCATTGAAAAAACGCGGGAACTCGCACTGGCCGTCAAACCCGTTGATGTAGAGCTTCTCTTGAAGAAAAAGCCTAGAGGCTTCATAGTTTTGGATGATGAGGTTCAGCCCTTTGGTCCTTCCGCACCCATCCGCGACCTGCGGGTTGGAAACACCCGCTGGGACCATCAAATTGAAAAAGCCTACTACGACACTGATTTGAAGGCTGCCGAAGCCGTCTTAGAACTATACCAGAAGGGTGTGTTGGTCACAAAGATTCAGCGAGCCTTCAGCGTTGGCGCCTTTGGCCTGGAGCGGAACCGTCGCCTTGTGCCCACCCGTTGGAGCATAACCGCCGTGGACAGCATAATCTCGAAGGCGTTAATGGATAAGGTGAAAACTTTTCCAGAGATAAGCGAATATCGCGTTTATGAGTCCCGCTATTTGGATAACATCTTCGAGGTTTTGATGATTCCGAGCAAATGGAGTTATGAATCCATAGAAGCCTGGTATCCCGGCACTGTCTGGAACCCGCATGGACGAAATATTGTGATGTATTCGGATTGGGAGGGCTATGAGGGACGAACAACTTATGCGGAGATAGGCGGCTGCTATTACGCGGCGCGGTTAGCCGTCTGCGAACAACTTGTCAAAGAACAGCGTCAAGCCACCGTCATAGTGCTTCGGGAGGCGCATCCGGGCTACATAATGCCAATCGGCGTCTGGCAGGTTCGTGAAAACGTTAGAAATGCTATGCGCCAGAAACCCTACACCTTCAGAACGCTGGAGGAAGCCCTGCAGTTCATTGCGGGACGTTTCCAGATTCCAATCCAGCGGTGGATTATGCGTAGCGTTCTCTTGAAGAACGCTTTATTCCAGAAAAGGATAACGGATTACCTAGAGAAGATTGAGGGGCGCTTCAGAAGTGTCGAGGGTTAGAAGGTTTCTGTCGACGCTTTATCACGTCTTTTTCAATTTTGTGCTCTACTCGTTTAGGAACATAAATCAGAAGATAATGTCGAAGTTTCCCGTTTGGCGTATGAGGGAGGAAACCACGGAGCATGTGCAATCCTGCATCAAGATTTTCAAGTGGCTAATTTTGCCCGCAAGCGTCCTCTACATGCTTTTGATGTTCTTCCTCTTCAACGTGAATGTTTTAGGCTCTGTGCTCTGGGGTTTAGCCGTCTTCTTCTACAGCAATTTTCTGCCAGACTTATCCTCCATTTATAGAGGAAAAACCAGCGATGGCGGTGCTGTTCTTCCATGGTATAAACGTTACGCCATACTGCTTTTTGCTCCACTGCTTGTTTGGATTCTGTTTTCCGGAATACGCCTAAACTGGAGAACCACTGAAACGTTCCACAACTTTAAATCCCTAATAGTATATGGCGTTTTCCTTTTTGCTGTTGGATTTTTCGCCTTTGCGAAGTTTCCAATTCAAACGGGGAACATTATTGAAATCCTTGTTTTCCCACTTTATGGCCTGGCGGGATACTTAACCCACCTTAAAGTAGATAAAACATGGTAAATATGCCTTAGTTGCTGTTTTGGTTTCTGAACAAAAGCTTTTAAGCACCGTGCTGCCAAACTGATTGAAAGGTTCAAGTCATGGACCCAATTACACTTGCGTTGATATTGGCTGGCTCAATAATTGTTGTTGGCTTTTTGGGCAACTACCTTTTTGAGCGGACTGGTTTTCCGGACATGATTTTACTAGTGGTTCTTGGAATCATCATTGGCCCTTTATCTGGCTTAGTGAATGCGGGAGTCATTATGCCTCTAACCCCCTATTTTGCAGCTTTAGCCCTCGTCTTCATATTGTTCGACGGCGGCATGGCTATGAATATTTACCGGGTTTTCGCCGAAAGCCCGAGGGCTGCAGTTTTGGCCTTTGTTGGCTTTGGGTTAAACGTTGCCCTCATAACCTTGTTTATGCATTACATTGTCCTTTCAGACTTGCCCATCCTCTATTCCATGCTCTTTGGAACCATTTTGGGTGGAAGCAGCAGTGCCATTGTGATTTCGCTTTCTTCAAGGATTGGAGTTAGCGAGAAATGCTCAACGATCTTAAGCCTAGAGTCAGTTCTTACCGATATTCTCTGCATAGTTTTCTCGCTGGTGATTATAGAGATAATCCTCAAGGGCTCCGTTAACCCCGTCATGATTGGACAGGCAATAGCCAGCCGCTTCTCCACCGGTATAGTACTCGGCCTCATTTTTGGGCTTGTTTGGCTTAGCATATTAAAAAGAGTTGTGAAGTCGCCCTACTCCTACATGTTGACTTTGGCTGTTGTGCTTTTAGCCTACGCCTTTTCGGAGGTTCTCGGCGGGAGCGGCTCGCTTTGCTCTCTTCTTTTCGGCATAGTGCTGGGC
>Ga0105163_1001363_pt1 | contig 13005 bp, 8 predicted proteins | sample JNZ110809AmetaG_FD_81531 | JGI IMG/M metagenome (GOLD analysis project Ga0105163, IMG submission 81531) | Hot spring microbial communities from Jinze hot spring, China to study Microbial Dark Matter (Phase II) - JNZ 110809A | ecosystem: Environmental > Aquatic > Thermal springs > Hot (42-90C) >... | reverse complement strand
GCATTTACTCCTTAAACCCAGCGGTTTTATTCACGCCAATATTGTTGTCCCCAACTTCAACGGGTTGTTGAACACCATTAACGAAGACGCTCCCGAGTTCGTCTCTTTGGATTTTGGGACAACCTACCCTGAAATGAGTAGCAGTTTCCCCGGTCCCCAGTGGTTATGTTCCAATGTCAACGTATGGCACTTAGGGGGAGCCAGCCTCCCTGTTGAATGGTATAGCGACAAAATCAGCGCCTTCTCTGTCAGCGAGAAAACTTCCGGCAATAGGGAGTTCTTCTTGAAATTACTTATCCCCCTTCTTTCCAAGACTTTCAAAATATTCGCCGACGCCAATATAGATTGGGAATGGATAAAAACCATCAGAAAATACGCACCTAAACACGTTGTCCTCACTGGCTGGAAGGGATATAACGCTACCAACCGAAAGCCCGCCGATATTCCATGGACAATGCTTTCCAGCGGTCACATCCTTACGTTAGAAGATAAGGTAAAGTATGTGGGTAACTTTCTTATTGCAGAAGAAATCCCAGATGCCGATCAATTGTCGTCATACGAAAGTGTCCTTGATTACCTACGGTATCTGTGGGAAAAGGTATCTACCAACCCACCACCCTTCGGAGAAGAGCGGAAAGACAACCCACTCGTAGGAGATTTCTTACAACTTTACCTTAAAACGAGGCGTTCCCAACCTTCATTCTTGGAGGCAGTGAAAACCCTGTTGGCACGCTTTGATGTGGGTATTACCCCATATTATGGGGCAGAACTCATGAGAAAAATAAAGGAGATTTCTCCCTTCATTGAGATGGGATTCAGTTCATGGGCTCCTATCACGCAACCAATGATAGAAAGAGACCCCGCTGTGGGGATAGACCGTCCCAATGCATCCCACCTTCCTAACAAGATTTTGTTCACAAGTTGCTGCGTTGACCCACCAGAAGTCCAGAGCATTGCCGGCTGGTATGTATGGAGCAATGTCTGGGAAAAAAGGATTGACCCCACATGGTCATGGGATGAAATTAAACAGACACTGGAGGAACTTTGGTTCTACGATGATAATATCCCCTTCCCTAACGATGAGAAAAGACAAAAGCGGAAAGAATATATACGACGGCTCTCCTTTATTGTCAACGGATTAAAATGGAATCTGTCCACGATAGATGGAAGGCTCCCCGATGATTGGGATGAATTTGCCAAAATTATGCATTTCTTTGACTTCTCTCATAAACCCTTCATCTTTTCCTTCCGTGCCCTGTTTGAATGGGATATCAACAACCTTGGAAAACGATTTGTGAAATTAGCCCCATACACTCAACCTTTACTCATAGCCGACATTAAGGAGCCTCCCCTTCCCGATACTTGGGCTTTCGGAGAGAAGAATGTAGTGACATCGGATGGGGAAAATGTAAAGATAGGGAAACCTGACCGAGCAGATACCACCGTAGATGCTGCCCACACAATCAAGGATAATGTGCTTCCCAGAATTGCCGCTGCCGAGCAACTAATAAACGAGTGCGAAGGAAAAATTGAGAAATTGCCTACCCTACCCCACCTTTCTCCTTTTGGTAGCCTTACATCTCTGTTGTCTACTCCGACGGAGATGGGCGACCATACCCACATCCTTTATGCCGGCGATGTGCTTTCCCACATAGGAAGTTGGTTGGAAACAAAGAATTACTGCCCCTTCTTTGATGAGATCGGCTTTACCAAAGGTTTACCTAATTTCCCTGACGCCTTCGTGGAATTCACTACTACCCCCATAACTGCTGTTAGCCCCCATAAGGTGCTGAACAAGTGGGGATGGGTTCCAGCAACCAAAGAAAACTACTTGGTAAATGTGACATCCCTTCTCACTACAACCCCCATCGTTTACCAGCCAGCCCTTCTGATTGTGGATGGCGAAAATATACTGGTGAAAAAGATAGGTTCATCCGCCAGCGTGTTTCCTTCCTTTTACTATGTGGCGGGGAAAAAGCAATTCGGGCATTCATCCGACCGCTGGGAAAAGAAAAAATATATGGCTACGGGAGATGGGAAAATCGGTGGAGTAGTTTTTCCTTACGAAAACCTTTCCATCGGGCGAAGTGATACCCTTGTCCCCTACGTAGGCATCACTCCTCTGATTGAAGGTATAACGGAAGCCACATATCACGCCTCCAGTGCTTCTTACCAACTGAACCTCTTTTATGCCAAGACAATCAAAAATTTCTCCAATATTTTCCATAGTCATTACGGCGTCCACGAAAATGAAAAAACAAGTAGGCTCCTTTACTCAGAAGGAAATATCTGGGGTTGGAAGTGGGTGCCACTTCACCCATATCTCCGCTGGCTTGGCGGAATGGTTCCTATCTACCCCGCACTTAATTTCAGAGTCAAAGGAGCTACAAAAGACTACCTCGTAAGTGCTGACTGGCTGAGTGTTCCCCTGCCCAACCCTACTGACCCCTTTAACTTCAAACCTTTAGTTTCCTTCATCAGGTTTCCTCTTGGCAACCATCGTGGAACCCGCTTGGATATAGTTCTCGGTATTCCCCCTCTTCCTACAGATTTTGTTCCTGAACGGTCACCTCACGGGGAGCGGGATTTCGGACTAATGTGGGAACAAGTTAGAGAAAGACTGAAGAAAATATTTGGGGATGAACGCTATGCATATTCTATTCCGACATCACAGTTCACATTAATTCCGCCACCGTGGGGTTGGATAGGTTGCATAGATGCTCCCAATGTTAACCCCCGTAACTTGCGCAGAATTAACCCCACATCCTTCCTTCTTTCCATGAGTTACGCATACGGCAACAACGACTTGCCCCTTTCGTGGATAACCCAGACGGAAAGAAGCCCCTACTCAGCAACTTACATCCTTACTTATCCTGCTGACGACTCGTTTACGTCCGAAAACCCACCATTGTGGAACGAAGAAAAATGGAAAGATAAGGGCACTATCACATTTTCGGACAATTCCACTTTTGTATACATCGTTCTTTCATCGGGAAATAAATTCCGCAAACGATATTACCTTGACTACTCCGCCTACATAGAAAAAGGGAGAACATCATATAAACCCGCAGGGGCTAACACTTTTATTCTCTCTCCCGATGAAGTCACTTTGGATGCACGAAGAGAAAAAGTGAATGGCGAACAGGTTATAGCCCATAGTGTTAACCGCTTTCGCTACCGCATTTATCTTCTTCCCCTTGTCCCCGTTAACTTTGCAGGAATACCTGTATGCTGGAGAGCAAACGAAAAAACAGTGGAAGTAGATTTAATGCCGTCGGAATACGGAAGCGTAACATTTGCCCTCCTTACGTCCACGTCATTTGCGTTCGGCGAGATAAAAGAAAAGGTAAAGAAAACCCTTAAAGAAACAACCAGTGAGCCCGAGAAAAGTGTTATCGTCTCGCTGCTCAAGGATTGGCTGAGAAAACACTTGTGGCTTAACGAAGACGATTTGAAAGAAAAAGACCTTGAAGAGTTAGTTGATATGATACCGTCTCACCTTCTCATTGGAAGCCCGTGGTATTCTCCTTTTGCCGCCTATTACGTGCCTACTCACGCCGTTACCCCCGCATCCACATTCAAACACAAAGAGTTTGGAGTGCCTTTTGTCTTCTCCTTAGTAAACGGGAAAGCGACAACTGTAAAGGAGTTCCGAAAAAGACTCATAAACCTGATGCCTACAGTTTATCCTGAATGGATGCCTGCCAATTATACCGCCGGTGTCCACATGCGCCCTCTCATCTTGGACGAAGGAAGAGAAAACGAAAGAGACTATAACGTAATGGTGTTAAGTGAAGTGTATAGGCTTCCTGCTGCCATTGTTGCAATGCAATCGCCGTTTATCAACGGCGGTGCTACTTTCATAGAAAGACTTCAATCCCTATGGTTATGGTCTCATTTCCATCTGCCAGACCCTAACATGGGGGGCACATCTCCACTTCACTTGTTTTCTCCTGCCGAATGGACACGAATGCTTTTCTCCAAAGTTCCATCTACTCCCACATACTATCTGCGAGACTTCCATCGCCGCCTGCACGTTTCCCGGTTGGTATCAAGACGATGGGAACCACACCTCGGATTAACAAGTAACACCTTCTCTTCACCCTTCGTTATTTCTCCATTCCATCGCTATCCCTTCAATATATGGGCATTTACTGCCAGCGTTTCTCTTTGGAGACCTGCATCTCCCGTCCGGTGGAGCCTTTCCTATTCAGCCACTTCTTCTTTTGTGGCTTCTTACGAAGAAACTAACCTTCAAGAGATGCGTCTTTCCGACCAATCACTTCCCACTATTCCTACCTACAAGATAGAAACCAACCTTCCCCCTAAACTCGGTTGGCTGGAGCACGAAAAGAATATTGCCTTCCCCGACTACGCAATTCCACGGCAAACAATTGGCACAAGATTTTGGGGAGGCTACGGCGACCTTCGTTATATTCTTCTTCCTCCTACCCCCGTTATAGTCCATTCCTCGTTCAATTTCGGATACGCTGAGTTCCGAATTAACCCACAAGACCCAAGGACATTCGTTGCGTGGGATGAAGAACCGGAAAAGATTTTCCAAGTAATGGAAACGTCTCCTTTCATCATTATCCGCAACTATGTGCGGGGATTCCATTTTAGGTGGCTTTCCCCATCGGCACCGGAGGCAACAGAAGTAGATAATCCCTTCTCGTTAGAGGTATTTTCACTTGTTAACACCGACGACTTCATTCTGGGTCAATATTGGGGCTCTACTTACCCTGATAGGTTCCATTGGCATGCCCTCTCATCACATAAAGACAAATGGTATAGTGATAATTATCCTCTTTTCAATCAAACCAAAAGACCTCCAACAAACATTGCAGCAAACCGGCTCCTCAATCGCCCCGAATACTTGATAGGGGCACTAAGATTAACATGCCCTTCACATCAACGCTATCGTCCCTTCCTAAGTTTGGAAATCCAAGAAATAACTCACACTTCCGATGGAAACCTGTGCCTAATATTGGTGGATAATTCTTACCCTCGTTGGGTAGTTCTTCCCGTCTTTGTTCCAGCCGACACGGGAAGAGGCACAGGAAAAGGCTTTTCAGACAAGGTTACTCCCCACTTACCTAATATCTACTACCTTTACTATCCCATTTTGGGAGGGAAATTATCACCTGTCCACCGTTTCATCATCAACGAAATAGAAATGAAGTTTCTCTTCCTAGCAGGTTCTACTACATCGTTCATTCACCGGATGACCTCACGGGATTTTAAGGAAGACCGATTAAAATTAGCCCAGCGTGTTCCGCCCGTAGGTTTTGCCGCCGCAAAATTCAGAAGCCAAATTCCTGCATCCAACCCTTCATGGTGGGGATACGATATTGATGTCACCATATCCCAACACGAATTTGGCAAAGAAAAGGACACCATCGTGGAAAGGATAAAAACGTATGGAACCGACCTGTTAGGCTGGTTGGATGAAATAACAAATTGGCGGAACGGCATCTTCATTTCCCGCCAACTTTTCCAGTGGAGTCAATCAGGTGAATTGGAAAACTACGAGTTAATAAGCGAAACATTTCTCCCCCTTATAGTGAAGCGATGGCTAGACGACACGGCTTCTTGGAGTAAAATAAAAACGGAGATCCCTGAAGGTGGTGACCGAATCAATGGTTAGCCCAGAAATCCTAGAGATCATTACATCGCATCTTTCTCAATGGAAACAGAAAGGCTACCAAATCAAGGCATTGTGCCCACTCCACCAAGAAACTGAGCCATCCTTTTACATTGACATTGAAAGAGGTCTATGGCACTGCTTTGGTTGCCAGCAAGGAGGCACCATCAAAACCCTATTGGAGAAGTTAGCGCCTGACGCCGTAAGTCGCATTTATACATATAACGGAAAAACCGACAGTGCCTACCAAGAAGCAATCAATTTCTATGAAAGTCTTCCCCTTCTTCTTGAGTTTGAGTCTATCGTGAAAATCATTGAACAGAAGAGAAAAATCAAAGGCGAAACCCTCGCACGAATAAACCCTAAATGGGGAGAACCGGAAAAGGTGAAAAGTTTCGGAGTGCCTTCCTACCTCAATTTTGCCCAACGAGTTATCTTCCCTAATACCTTCCATCACCGCATTTCATCCTATCTGGGCTACGCATTGAACGGGGAAACACCTAAATATTACTATCCGCCTCGTTTGAAACCACTTGTGCCTTTCGGCTGGGATGAAGTTGTAAATGAAATGAGAGAAATAAAACAAATCTACATTACTGAAGGGATATTTGACATGCTTTCTTTATGGCAGTGTGGTCTTCCAGCCTTGTCATCTTCGGGAAATACCATTACCAGAATACCCGCCCTTATTCCCTCAGATGTCCAAATTATCCTTCTGCCCGATAACCCCAAAGTGGATAAGGGCGGGCTACGAATAGGTGTCCAATGGGCTATTTCCTGCCTTGTGCTTGGAAGATGGGACGCAAAACTGGGGGTTTTCCCATCCTACATCTTTAAGGATGCAAATGATGCCCTAGTCGCCAATTGCTTGGAAGAACAAATAGAACACATGGAATTCTACAGCCTCCCTCACTTCTTAATCCATGTGGCTGAAAGACAGTTAGTCCCAAATATTTCCGTAGACTTCATCATAGACCTCATAGCCCGCCATGTTCCCTTTGATTTCGCTATGGAAGTTCTGAAATGGGTGAAAAAACAATACCCTTCCATCCTCATGAAACTACACGGAGCAATTCTTGGCTACTCGGATGTGGAATCCATTCAGGATAAACATGAACACTGGAAGATTGTAATAGAAGCGGGGAGAACCGCACAAGGCAAAGAGTTACTACGCCAAGTGTTCTTAGATGTGGAAATCCCTTATATCCTTTCACAAGAAATAATCCAAGACAGTTGTCCTTTCCCACCGTCATTGGTAATTGAGTCAGCAAAAATTGCCGCCAAGCAAATCCGAACTAAAAAAGGACGACAACTAAAGTTATTCCTCGTCCAACTGGGATTCCTTCCAGCCGAAAGTGTAGACATCCTGTAATGAGGACGCCAAGAACAATCGCAATCAACAAACCATGATGCTAAAATAATGTTGGGTTGCGTAGTTGCAAGAAAAAATCTAAATCTACGGCAAAGAAACCGAAAGTCTGTAGGAGGTGCAGTAAATGAAGTTGATAGAAGCAGCAAGGACAATCGCTGATGCCATTAAATTCGTAGTAGGACTTGTTGAGGAAATATTTGTGAAACCGAAAAGTGGCGAAGAAAAGAAAGCCGCCGCTATGTCCATCCTCAAACAGTGGCTCACCATCCTCATTGATCAACTTGAGATTCCTGACTGGTGGAAAAAAGTTTTGAAGACCGTTGTCAACTGGGATTTCGTCCTCGGTCTGTTGATTGACAAGCTTGTTGCCCACCTCAACGAGTTGGGTGTCTTCACACACAAATCTTAACAATTAAGGGGGAAATGAGATGAAGCAGAAACCAAAAGGAATGGGGTGCTTAATCCCTTTCCGGCTGAAAGAAACAAACAAGGGAAACGGAGAAGCGCACTATCCAACCCAAACTTCAAAACGCAAAATCAACCGAATCATCAGGGGAAAAGTTGCGGGGCTAAAGTTCAAGGACATCTTTTCACTTTCATCCATTGAAAGGAGAGATATAGTATGACAAAAGAAGAAATCCTTGAGGAAACCATTAAGGTGTTGGATGATGTTGAGGGGTTACTTCTCATACATCCTTACCAAACCCAATTGTTGCGACTGCGGGATGACATTTTCGCCTTGATTGATGAAATTGGAATGAGTGAAGTGAACAGAGTAGCAGAAATCCCTCTATCCGCTTGGGAGGAAAAACTAAATGCCATCAAAGAAAAGGTAAATGAATGGCAGCAGAAAATAGGCGCCGCCTGAAAACTTAATCACCTACAACCCGAATCTGGTCTTCAGGAGTCCGACTGAAGAATTTGGCATCAGGAGCGTGGGGAATGTAATAAACAAGGTTCTTAATTTTCCCCCCTTCAGCTGCAATCAACTCGTCCAAAGTTTTCTTCGTCGCCGATACTAAAACAGCATAGCGGTATCCTACCTTCAATAATCTTCTCTCCATTGCAAGGTGTTCCATGATGAATCTCCTCGCAAACGATTGCTTATACCGCTTCCAGTTAGGGAAAACAATTGCGATTACACGTCCCGCCGCTAAGTTCCTCACTTCCTCCTCAAACTCCTGATATTTCCTCCGAACTTCTTCCTCCATTACGGAAGCAAAATCAAAATCGGCAGGCACATATGTCCGTCTATACCCTATCCTGATGTAGGGAAGTTTTCCCGTAGCAATTAACTTCTTGTAAATAAAAAGCGGTATACCATGTTTCCTTGCCCAATCCACTCCCCGCATGTAACGTGACCTGTTCCGGATAAACTCATCCAAAGTTATTCCTCTCTCCTCAACTCTTAACTGGGAAAAGTCACAATCCTGCGGTTTATAATCCCCTCTATACTGGAGGATAACTCCTATCTTCTTGAGGAGACGCTTGTAGATGGTAAATCGCTTCTTTGCAAGTTTGACATCCGGGTTCAATATTCGGAAAAAGGCAGTCCAACGCATGTTTTCTACTCCTCTTCCATTTTACGGTAAGCGTCGCTCGTCAACAAGGTATAGCCCATATGCTTAAACAAATCCGCCACATCTTGGCGTAACGAAGGCGCAGGAAGGAAAAGTGCCCGTAAACCCCTTTCCTGCGAAATTACGAAAATATCCTTGTCGTCGGTGAAGATGAAATCTCCTCCCACTTGCTGCAGGAAAGATTCAGGTGGCACTACCCGGATATTATCAAAGAAAAGCTCCAATGCAGAAATAAGGTTTGCCCAAGAAGATTCGTGAGGCTTTACCGTTACTACCTTGATTTCCCAAGAAAGGTCAATAGGCACCTTTCTCCCCTCCTCACGGTCGGCGGTGTATAGCAATCACTTTTATTTGATATGCACCTAATCCCACTAAGCGCCTCAGAATTTCCAACGCATTCCTAAGTCGCTCGCCTACCAAATGCATTACTATCCCCAAGTTGGGAGTGGTAGCACATGTGAGAAGAATGAATATTGTATCGCCGCACACTTTTATCTTTCCAATGTTATTGAAACCGAATTCAGTGCCCAACTGAATGTGTAGGAGTTTACTTAGATTTTGTTCGGAATACATGACGGTAAACATTCGTGACCTCGCAAATAATGTTCTCAGACGATTTGCATTGCTAACCATTCTATCCAACGATTTCATTGTCATACCAGCAACCGTGATTTTGTATCCTTCGGTAGGAAGAGAAAGAGAGGTAGGAATAACAGGAGGGAAAACCCACTGCGAGCGCACCGCCTCCCAATTGGGAAAGTAATTAACAAAAAGGTCACTTTTCCTTACCCGTATAACGGGGGCACTCTCCAACGGAATTAGAAGCGCCCCCTCCATTTGGGGAGGAATTGAAGTGGCACACCACTTTTCATTCTTCGCAGGAGTTTCATCCACCCGTAACCTAATTTTCATGGAAGTAGGCGAATAAATGCTTTCCTTCGCACCAATCACCACGGGAGGGGGAGGTTCCAATACTGCCACAATCCATCCCCCCATTAGTCTGCATATACGAAAACTCCAATGTAAGGGTCGGTAGATGCTTTCGTCGCTACAATCTCCATCCCCATTGGGAACATCGCCGGCGTGTAAGCCACCACACACGGATTATTGGCGTTCACTTCAATGATGAGTTTTGCCTCCGCCAAGTGGGAAGCGTTACTAGGGTCACGATTAACAGGACTCCAATCCCAGAAATATGCTGTGCCCCTGCCACTTACCACGATGCAAGTTATCGCAAATTTGTCTTTAGGATCTGACTTGAACCTTCCCGAAGTGCCGGATCCTGTCACAACCAATCTTGCCTTCAAGTTTGCTGCGAACATTTGATTCACCTCCGCAGGGGATTTTAAAAGAAATTTCTCAAATTCCGTCCAATAATGCTTCATCTCCAGTGTTATTATATTGTTTCCATCGTAAAACTGAAAAACAGGAAATTGTCCGCTCAAAATAAGATACGCCGATTGGATGGTAGAAATGTTTGTAACCGCTATCTCCACAGGAATTTCGGAAGGAGTAGGGTCATCTTTCCAATCCGAATAGACATTATCTTGGAAGGATAAACGTTTCGGTTGCCCATTCTCTACCACATAAGTATAATAGGCTAAACCAAACGCATAGTTTTCGGGGTCAAGAACGGTTAGAGATGGACGAGAAAGAAGACGTCTGCAAGGATAGTTTTCGTTGTTAATTTGAGCGAAACGCCACACAATACCCTTGCACTGCCAACCTTTTGCTGACCGCCTTAATACCACCGCAGCGTAATCCTGCCCTTCCTGACGGGAAATGTAGTAATCAAACCGAACAATATCGGTATAAAGGCTCTTCCATCGCCAACCTACCGCTTGGCGTTGAGGTGAAGCCTTTCTTAGAGGAAGAAGAAGTGCAGTTAGAGTTGCCGACGTTGCCGGAGAATGAAAACCCACTTCGTCTTCCGCCGCATTAGGACGCAACCACGGCGCACTCAACATATCATCCAATCTCCTCTGAGGAAGTAACCACACTCTTCCCGCCGTCGGGAGGTTAACTCCCACATAATGGGTCGCAGTTGGAAGAACCTCAAAATCTGGGGTTCCTGCAACCAATTCCACAGTCCGCCCCGTTAGGGTGGATTGAACCGATGGGGTTTCTAACGACTGGGCTACATCCTCTCCTTTTTCCCATACCAACCCAAATGCTACGGGCGGTTCCATAGCCCGCTTTACTATCACGCTGCCTAAAGGTTTCCCCCACACTATATCATCATGCCTTAATGACCATTGGATATCCAACTTACATGGCTTGAATTCTTGGGTGTAAATCGCAAAATCTTTCGTCCCAAAATCCGCTAACAAAAGAGACAAACTACCTACATTTCTAATTTCTACCAACCCATCCTTCCCTGTCCAAGAACTAGACGCTAGGTATGACAAAAAATCTTCCCACTCCACATCGCTTTCTACCGAAGATGAGATGTTATCACTCCCTAACCGCAATATGGCATGAGAAGGATCCTTTGTAACATCCCAAGTAAATGTCTTCAATTGCAACTCTTTAGCTTCTATCTTCCCTCTAACCTCTCCCAACGAAAAGTTTCCTTCCAGTTTGTCCGTCCTAATGGAAAAGTTGGAGCCTGAGAGGGGACGAAGAGAGAAAAGGGACAAAACCGATGAGTTAAGAGACGTGTTGACAACCGATCCCCCAATATGCTCTATGGAAATCTTATCTCCATATGCGGAAAAGGAAAAATCACCTGCAGTAGCAATACAAATGTTTAGACCTACAATTCCGCTAAGAATTTCGCCCACAATATTTACGAAGCCCCTACCAAACATAAAGACAGAGGAACCCCCAACTTGGAACTTCCAACAAACACCATCCAACGAAAGAGAGGTAAGATTCAGTTGGTTCAATTCAACTCCCACATAGGATGAAAGAGGGTCAGGATAAAAATGACAACGCCTTCCTGCAGGAATAGCCTCGGGTAACGACGAAGATAAAGTTACCGTCAAAATCCCCGTCGTTTCGTTCCATACAGCAGAACTTACCCCAATGGTGAGAAGCTGCGATGCCGTAGGAATAAGAATGTTTTTGCCTCCTAACAGCGAAACAAGATTGGGAAAAACCAAAAAGTGAGGAAGGGGTTTAAGGTAAACTGTAGTGCTGCCTGCCGACGCATCCGAAGCGAAAACCCAACCCCACATCCCTTCATCCAAGTTTTTAACCCTTGGCGAAAGGGAAGCCAACCCAAACCATGTGGGTTGTTCCGACCATGTAAGGCTGTTAGATACCCTCAGGGTAATGAAACCAGTATCGGACTCCGTTGGGGTATCTGCTAAATCCAATCCCCCCGTGGAGGCAACCGAAAGGTTATTCAACTGGAGAGACCGTTGTCCTGAAAGAGGAAAGAGAAGAAAAGCAAAGTCTTCTACGGTCATTGAATCACCACTAAACGAGGTTACATCAAAAGTCACTATTACACCTCGCGTAATGGTTACACTGTCTCCCGTCGTGGGGACATTCCCACCTTCCCACGTGGAGGGAGACGACCAGTTTCCACTCCGAATAGCTCGGCGTAATGCCATTTTCCTTCACCACCCCAATTTTAGTTCCATGTTTTCTTCATTTTCATATATTACTGCAAATTGATTCCAATGCAAGGGTTTCCGGCGTAAGATAATAGTGTCACATCCATCTAAAATCTTGAGGTGGCGAAAATGAAACTGGAACGTCTAAATGCCAGTTACATGGTAGTTTCTACCGAGATTTCCCAGAGAAGTGAGTGGGAACCTCTCCTCCATGCGTTGGAGGGGGCTCTTCTCGCTTTGCCACGTAATATAAACCCCCCTGAACGACTTGGGTGTCCCCGTCACCCACATTTTGACCCCACATGTAACTTTTGTTGGGTTTCTTTTCGTCCTTATAACATTTATCGGCTTTACCGCCTCTGGGTAGAAGGAAAAAGTTTGGTTTTCCGCATCCCCATCGGTGGGGTGATGCTTATCCTAATCAAATACAAAGACAAATTACCCACTTCCGTCTTCCAACAAATCCGAAACTTCTTAATTCAATCGTATCCCCCTGCCGATACCTTACAATTCAAGCCCGAGGAATTTCCTTCTGCCCTTTATCCTTACCAATTAGAAGCGGTTCAAAAAAGTATCAAATACCGCAGATGTATTATCTCGTCTCCGCCGGGCTCAGGAAAGACGGAGATTGGATCAGCCCTTATCGCTTCCGCCCCTAAAGACTGGACTATCGGCTGGTTTACACATACCCGCTCTCTCCTTCGTCAATCCCAAGAAAGGCTTCGGAAAAACTTGCGGGAAGATATCGGAGCAATAAGCGGAGAAGATGACTTTTCACCTCGCCGTGTAACCGTTGCAATGGTCCAAACAATTACTATCCGAGGTCAAGAAAAAAACGACCCCAAT